>Ga0193952_1000025_pt1 | contig 75005 bp, 67 predicted proteins | sample BB_3_MG_FD_140368 | JGI IMG/M metagenome (GOLD analysis project Ga0193952, IMG submission 140368) | Microbial mat bacterial communities from the Broadkill River, Lewes, Delaware, United States - BB_3_MG | ecosystem: Environmental > Aquatic > Freshwater > River > Microbial mats | place: USA... | reverse complement strand
ACTTTATAAGAAGCTATATTTACTTGAGAGTTTAGATTTAATATATTTTTTTGTAACTCCTCATAATCTTTCCTAGCTATGATATCCAGTACTGATTCAAGTTTTTTAGCTCTTTGTTTCTCTGCTTGTGTATTTTGATATTGTAATTTAGTTTGAAATAATTTCATAAATAATTCTCTTATGTTTCTATATAAAATAATATCATATTTATGTGCCAGTTTATGTCACAGCGCTATAATATTTACAAAAAATAATTTTATTTTTATGAATATTATAGTTTACTGTGAAATTTAATAATAAAAAATTTTAATTTGGAAACTAATTCCTAAAGATTATTTAATTTTTCTTCGTATTCATCCATAATTTGATCAAATTCTAATTGAGTAGTTTCTAAAAGTTCAAACTTCTCTTCTACAAGTTTTTCATTTTTAGTAACTATTTGAGATAACTCAATTACTTTACTATTATCTCCTGCATTTGAGGCTTGTATTAACTCATGTTGTTCAGATTCTAGTTTATCTTCTATTTCGATAATTTCTTCTTCTAGTTTTTCTAGCAACTTTTTTAAAGGAGAAGTTATCTTACTTCGTTCTTGAACTAGTTGAGCTCTTAATTTCTTATTTTCTTTTTTATTTACTTTAGGAGCAGCTTTTTCTTTTACTTCTATCTCCTCTTCTTCCCAACCAATTTTTTCTAAGAAGTCATCATAACCTCCATCAAAATAGTCAGCTCCTCCTTTTGAGAAAATAATCAATCTATCACAAACTCTTCTTAATAACTCTTCACTATGTGTTACAACAATACAAGAACCATCAAAATTTTCAATAGCACTTGTAAGTGAGTCAATAGATTGCATATCAAGGTGGTTTGTTGGCTCATCTAGAAATAATACATTTACATCAGTAGCTAAGATTTTACCAAGCATTACTCTTGATTTTTCTCCACCTGAAAGAAGTGAAACTTTCTTTTTAATATCATCTCCACTAAACATCATAGAACCTGCAATTCCACGAACAGTAGCTTCTCCTAATCTAGGATTTCCTACATAAATCTCATCCATAATAGTATTAGCAGGATTTAAATGATCAATATTAGTTTGCCCAAAGTGACCAAAAGTAGTAGTTCCATGATAATCAACTGAACCACTTAAGTATTTCAACTCCCCAGCAATTGTATTAAGTAGAGTTGATTTTCCTTTACCATTTTTTCCAATAATTCCTAAAGTTTCACCTTTTTTAAGAGTAAAAGATATATCTTTGAACAAAATATTATCTTCACTATATCCAAAGCTTACATCTTTAACATCAAGTAAAACTTTTGCAGGTGTATCTTTGAAGTTAAAATCAAATGCTAAATTATTATCATTTACTAGTGAGCTTAAATCTTCCATCTTATCAAGCTCTTTTTGTTTTGATTGGGCTTGTGCTGCGGTTGATGCTCTAGCTTTATTTTTGGCAATGAACTCTTCAAGCTCTTTTCTTTTTTTATCTTGGGCTATTTTTTGTTTTTCATAATGCTCATCATTACTTTCAAGTTGAGCATAAAACTTATGAGTATTTCCAGGAATCACTTCTAAATTACGTCTAACTAATCCCATAGTATGAGTAGTAACAGCATCCATAAAGTTTCTATCATGGGTGATTATAATAACTTCACCTTCAAAGTTTTTAAGAAATGATTTTAACCATCGTAGAGATAAAATATCCAAGTAGTTTGTAGGCTCATCTAGTAATAATAAGTTTGGTTCTGTAACTAATAGTTTTGCAAGATTGATTCTAATTTGATAACCACCTGAGAAACTCATCGGATCTTTATCTAAATCCTCATGAGTAAACCCCAAACCAAATAAAATCTTTTCAACTTTATATACACTATATTTATCATCTTCTCCAAGAGCTAAAGCACCCTCTTCTCTTACTGTTTTTTCAGTAAATACAAGATGCTGTTTAAGTGATCCAATCTTATAACCTTTTGGAATATTAATATCCCCATCATCTTGATGCTCTTCACCTAGTATTATTTTAAATAAAGTAGATTTTCCACTACCATTTCTTCCTACTAATCCTACTTTATTCCCAGAATTTAGTCTAAAGTTTAGATTTGTAAATAACTCTTTATTTGCATAGCTTTTTGAAATATTTGAAAGTTCTATCATGTAAGTCTTTTATATTTGATTTATATTTTGAAGATGTGATTATAAGATATTTTGAGTTTGAGAAACGTTAGAAAAAAAGAAATTACCTAAAAGGTTTTCTTTTTTTCCATAATTTTTAAGTATAAACTATCACTACCTAACTTATACTTTAAGTTATAAAAAGATTACTATTGTTCAACTTCTCTTTTTATATTAAAAAATTTAAAGTTTGTACTTACAAAACCTTGGTTGTCATTTATCATTAAATAACGTCCATCGTCAATATTTGTAAGACCTTCGTAATTACCAGTGAACCCACCTTTGAAAGATTTTAATACAACTGAATCACAAGGTTTTTCTACACTTGAATTACAACCATCAAGAATAACTTTTTTAATTGTTATATTAAAACTAGTACTAAATCCACTACCTGCATGTGCTCTTTCTAATACTAATAAGTTTCCTTTATCTTCATCAATTGTTTCAATTGCTGTAACTGAATTCTTAGCATGTGACTCAGCTTTGAAATGCCAAACTTTATCACCATCTAAATTATAAATAGCTTGTTTACTTACATCAGATTGACCATTTATTGGAAGCTCCGCTGCTAATAAAATCCCACCTTGATCTTTATTGTATGTCATTGCTTCAAACTTAGAATTATTATTTACATAAGTTGCTTCATCAAGTACGGTTGGTAAACCATGATCTCCTGTAATATCACCAAGTTTATTTATTGAATAAACTGATGCATTAGCACCTTCTGTAGATAAAAACAATTCTCCATTTTCATTAAAATCAAGACCTTCACTATCAATAGAACTAAGTGTATGACCTATTTTTTTTGAAGAAACGTAAGTTAATGAAATAGAATCCTCTTTTACTTCTGCTTTACATATATAGAAATCACCTTTATCTCCAACAATGTAAAGAAGCCCATTCTTCTTATCATATGCTAAATCTGATCCTTCTTTTATATTAACACCACAATCATTATCTATTACCTCTAATGATTCAAATGTATCATACTTTGTACAAGCAGTAAATAAAACAGCTACTACTGGAATAAGTAGTAATGAAAATATTCTTTTCAAATATCATCCTTTAAGATTCTTATAGTAAAAAATTACTATATACTAATTCCATATACTAATTTTATTAAAATAGTTAATTAAAGTATATGTTCAACATTGGCTAACTAACCATATATTTTAGCCCCATCTAAAATATAATCGTATTATATAACTTTTTTATTATAATAAAATAATAAAATAACAGAATTTATCATAATTTGTAAAATTTTAAATTTATCAGATAAATTAAAGTCATAAAATATACTATTTAAGGGATATTATATTGAATCTATTTTTCACATAAAAATAAAATTTTTTAGTCTAAAAAATTATTATAACTATTTTATAAGTTATTAATTACAACTTAATTACTTTTCCTAACACATCTTATATTATATTTCTTATCTAAATCAATACCAAAAGAGATGTTTTTTCTTGCTGTGTCAAATAAAGCATATGAATTTTCACTAAATTTTATTAAGTAAGAAGTAGGAAACATATTTGGGAACTTTTTAGGATCCATATAATAACTATCTATTCCATTTATTACTTGATTTTTTATTGGCTCATTTAACATTATTGAATCATAGTCTTCACTTGTAGGTAATCTCCAATCTTCATATCCTAACCAAGTAAGAGTATCACAATAAGATACTTTTTCAGTATCAAGTCTATTTTTAAAAGTTTTTCTCTCCCACATTAAACCTATATCATTTAAACTTAACTGTTTTAAATCATTTAAATAGTTTTTATACTTATCTTCATCTACATAGTATGACAAGTGTGAAATTGCATCATCATAATCTTTTTTCAGTTTTACTTTATGTTCTTTACTACCATTTACATGTTTAATTGTGGCAAGACCTTTTTTATATACTCCAATAGCAGTAAGACCATTCATATTTTTTATATTTGGATTTGCTCCATTTGCTAATAGTATTTTATTTACTTCCACATCACTTGATATCATTAAAAGAGTATATCCATTGTAATTATTGTTTATAACTTCTCGTGCACCATTGTTTAATAAAAAGTTTAAGCTACTTACACTTCCACCTTCTTGTAAAGCATTTGATGAAACTGAAGCACGTAAGGGAGTACTTCCATTATCATCTTTTGCATTTACATATTCAGGTACCAAAGTATATAAATATTCTAAATTTGAAGAATCCCCTCTTTTCATAGCTGCTCTATGTAAAACAGTAAAACCAAAATTTGTTTTTGCTTTTACATCTGCTCCATTTTTTACAAGCAGTTTTACAATTTCAAGTTTATTATCAGCTGCCGCACTTAAAAGAGGAGTATAGTCATATAGTTTTTTCTCATTTATATCTAAGTCTTCTCTTTTTAATACTAGTTTTAAAAGTTTTACTGAGTCATATCTCAAAGCATCTTTTATACTTGTTATCTTAGAAGCTATAACTTTTAATTTATTGTCAATTTTTGTATATTTTTCTAATAATATTTTTGCTTTTTCATTACCTAAGCTACTACTTTTTCTTAAGTATTTTAATCCTAATTCCTCATTATAAAACTCTGTATTTTTATCTAAATAAAGTAAGCCAAGAACAAGTCCAGCTTTTGAGTCTTTATTTAATAAAGCCTGTTTATACCAATAAATTGCATTTTTATAGTTTTTATTAATATTAAGGTTGATGTTTCCTATTTTATTCATGGCTTCTACATTTTTATTTAAAGCTTCAATTTTATAATGATGAAGAGCTAAAGCATAATCTTTTTTTAACAATGCAGTTTCTGCTTTTTGAAAGTCAGATTTAAAGAAGTTAGTAAAGTCTTTATCTAAATCATTTTTATATGCATATACAAATAGTAAAATAACTAAAAAACTTAGAAAAAATCTTTTACTCATAATAAATCCTTTAAAATAAAAAAAGGCTAGAAGCAAAGCTTCTAGCCTTTTATCGAAAAATATTTTTGTTAGTCTGTTTAAAAATTAGTGTAAGTCAGCGTTTAATTTAACTTCTCTAGTTGATCTCATTGCAATTGTTTGACCAGTTGTTGAGTTAACTCTGAAGTGTACTCCATTAACACCTAAGAAATCAGCACCTTTCATTGAAGTTGAAATTTCTTTTTCTGGGTTAATTTCTTTAATCGCAGCAACTGCTTTTTCAGATAAGGCAATTTTAGTACCAGGTAAGATAGTAACACCAGCATCTAAGATACAAGAATCACCAATAGCAGTACCAGTACAAGAGTTAGCACCTAATAAAGTGTTTTCTCCAATAGTAACAGGAACACCATCAGTACCTGAAAGAACACCTAAGATAGAAGCTCCACCACCAACATCAGAACCAGCTCCAACTTTAGCAGATGAAGAAATTCTTCCCTCAACCATTACAGAACCTTCAGTTCCAGCATTAAAGTTAATGTAAGAAGCACCAGGCATAACAGTAGTTCCACCAGCTAATTGTGCACCCATTCTTACTTTAGAAGTTTCTAAAATTCTTGTGTTATCAGCAGGAATTACGTGGCTTAAGAATCTTGGGAATTTATCTACCATATCAATTGTAGGGTATTTACCAGATAATTTTAATGTAATTTCATTTTCTCTTAACCAGTCAAGTTCAATTGGTTGATTTCCAACCCATGCAACATTGTGTAATTGACCAAAGATACCATTTAAGTTTAATGATCTTAAAGCTGCTTTTCCAGTTGATAAAGCGTATAATTTTAAGTATGAAGCTTCAACACTTTGAGCATTTTCATCTTCAAAAATAAATACAACTTTATAATCATCAGCAGTTAATCCTGAATCAATTGGTAAAGAAGCTAACGCAGAGATTACTTGAACATTTTTATGATCAGCACCTTTTGCTTCTGGAATGTATGGTCTGAAAGCTTCAATACACTCAGCTAAGAAAGTATCAGAAAGTCCACAAACTAATTCAGAACCAGTAGTATCTACATTTTCTCCTGCTTTTTTAAGAGCATTTAATAAGATAGCTGCGCTTCCGTAGTTTTCTTCCCAGTTAATTAATGGGTAAGTTGCTTGTAAAATCTTTGAAGAGTCTAATTGTCCTCTATCTACTTTTGCAATACCAAATCCAATTGGATTTTTGTACCAGTCTTGTGCTTGAATATCTTCTACTAATGTTTTAAAATCATCTTTTGTATAAGCCATTATATCTCCTATAAATTTTGTGGATTATACAATAAAAAAGACTAATATAAGATTAAATAATTCTTACACAATCAATAGATAGTGTCCATATCTATTGTAGCCATGGAAGAGTCTATACTATGCAGTGTAGTAAGCAAGGCTTTAACATTTTTAGACCTTAAAATAATTTCATATCTAAATTTATTTGCCATTTTAAAGATTGCACATTGACCAAAACCAACTACTTCAATATCTTTATTTTGTTTTAAGAAAGACACATACTTATCAAGTTCATCTTTTACTTTTAAGCCATTAGTATGGGCAAAAATTACCTTTGCCATCTTAAGATAAGGAGGATATAACTCTTCTCTAAATTCTAGTTCAGATTCTAAAAACTCTTCATAATTTGATTCATTTAGATAATAGTCAAAGAAATCTTCATTCTTAGTTTGTATTATAACTTCTCCATCTCCCTTTCTTCCACTTCTTCCAGCAATTTGAATAAGTAAAGATAAGGCTCTCTCCCTTGCTTTATAAGAGTTCATATTTAAAACAGAGTCTATTCCTAATATAACAGCAAGTTTTACATTATGATAATCATGACCTTTAGAAAGCATTTGAGTACCAACTAAAATATCAATTTCACCTTTATTAAAATCATTTAAAACAGTTTTTAACTGCTTATCAGTTCGAACTTCATCCCTATCAAAACGCTTTACTGTTTTAGAAGGAAAAATCTCTTTTAACTCTTCTTCAATTTGTGCAGTTCCAACACGTAAGTTATGAATAATTCCAGTTTTACAAGATGGACAAAATTCAGGAATTCTTTCTGCGTATCCACAATAATGGCATTTTAAAGCTAAATCATTTTTATGTAAACTCATTGAAACAGAACAATAAGGACACTCAACAGATTTCCCACAAGAAGTACAAATTTGGTATTTAAAGTTTGCACGTGTTGGAAGAAATACGATAACTTGGTTATTTGTATCTAATGTTTTAGAGATTTTATTTATTGTAAGTGGGGATAAGTTTGAATCACTCTCATCAAAACTATAAGATTTAGAAGTATCATAAAATGTCTTATCTAATCTATAAAAAGGTATTTTGTGAAAAGAAGAAGCAGAAGCCGTTGCACTTCCTAAAATCAGTTGAATATCTAATTTTTTAGCCATATAAATACTTAAATCTTTAGTATGAAACCTTGGCTTTGAATCACTTTTATATGATTCATCATGTTCTTCATCAACTACAATAATTCCTAAATTTGAATATGGTAAAAATAGTGCTGATCTAGCTCCTGCAATTAATTTTATACTTCCTTCTTGAAGTCCGTCTAAAATTGTCTGTTTTTTCTTTTTTGTAATTTTTGAGTGCCAAATAGCAACAGCTGTTCCAAAAACTTTCTCTAATCTTTTTTGCATCTGTGGAGTTAGAGAAATTTCTGGCATAAGTAATACAGCTTGTTTATTATCATTTAGATGTTGTTCAATTGCTTTAATATAAATCTCAGTTTTACCAGAACCTGTATTTGCAAAAAGTAAAGCTTGTTTTTTTTGATTTAAAAAATCATATGCTTTCTCTTGCGCATCAGATAAATTTATCTGACAATCAAAACTTGTGTCTTGCTCTTTTTTTTGTACATCTTTTGAAAAAGGATTATAAACACTTAAAGCTTCACCAAGAGAGCAAACATAATATTGAGAAGTAAAAGTTGCAACTGTAAGCATCTTGCTATCATAGTATTCATTTGTAATTTCTTCAATATTTACACATTTAAAACTTGGTTTTTCTACTTCTTTTATAAGTACAGCTTCACTTAGATTTTTTCTTCCTCTAAGTTTTACTAAAACTTTTTGCCCCACTTGTAGTTCTTCTTCACTTTGATAAGTAAGATTTGATAGGGGTGATTTTAACAAAGCTAATTCATAAAAATACACTATTGGATTTCCTTGCATAATTCTTCTTCACTTTTACAAAGTAGTTTCCCATCTGTGAAAGTAAATGCTATTTGTTTTTTGTTTGATATTATAAATTCGTAAGTAGAAGTGGAAGTTTTAATCCAACTTCCGCTTTTTAGTTCATCGCTATTTGTTGATAACAGATTAAAATCTATTACATTTGAAAAAAGTTTTTCATTCTTAGTGTCAATTTTTGCACCATCTAAAACTATAGTTTCATCTTTTGATAAAAGTACATTTTCACTTATCTTCTTTGAAATTCTGCTTCTTATAATTGCTAAATCAGATTTCAATTTTGTAATATTCGTAGAATCAAATATTGTATTATATTTAGGAGCTAAAAAAGCAAACAATATAACAATAAGTGAAATTACAAGTATTAATTCAAGAAGTGAAAATGATTTTTTCATTTAGAATCTAGCTAGTTTTTCAGAAATTTGCTCCACATCATTTTTAAAAGTTGAATATTCTTGTGTAATTCTTATATATGCAGCTAATAAATCTCTTGTATCATTGTTTTTGTCTAAGTCTAAATATTTAGTAAGTTCTTTTTCCATAGTGTCATCAACATTAATAGTGTATGCCATATTATTAATATGAAATGTAATCTCTTTACTCACTCTTCTGTGCCTTTAATAATGTTAATGTACTATCAATTCGTAGAAACATATCCTGATTATTACGAACTAGTTCATCGTTCTCATTTTTTAAAGAACTAATTTCTTGATGTAAAGATTGGTTCTCTAATCTAAGACGTTCATAATCATGTAATAATTTATCAATTTTATCGTTTAATGTTTCTATTATTTCCATAAAGGAATTCTATCTAAATTTTCCTACTAAGAAAATTTAAAGAATTGTTATTTAGTAATTTTTTTCTTCATTTATGAAGATTTTAGCTACTTGATACAACATAGCAACTGATTTTCCCCACTGTGAATAGTCATTTGCATCTTCTAATTTTATTCCAAAAGTATCAGTTATTTTTTGAATAAGTTCTTTTTCATTTATATGAAAATCATTATCTATATGAATTAGTATCATTAATTCAAGTAAAACTATTCTTTGACTTCTTTTAGATTTATAATCTTTTAAATTCTTCTCTAAACAAAAACTATCAATATCAAATACATTTGTATTTTCAATTCCCATTTCTGTACAATATTCTAAAATAATCTCTTCTTCTTTTTCCCCATAGTCTTTATCAATTCTTGCTAAATAGTGGGCTAATTGTAAAAAAGAAAACTTCTCTTTCGCTTCTAATTTCATTAATAACATATAATATTTTTCCTACATTTCTAAAAGTTCTAATCTATTATTATATTAACTAAAAGTTAACCATCGTTAAATGGTTAATTTCCAAGTACTGGGAATACAGTAAGTAATCCTGATGTTATAAATTCAATAGAAATAGAAGCTAGAATAAGCCCCATAACTCTTGAAATAATATTTATTCCAGTAATTCCTAGTTTTTTCGTGATAAATGTTGCAGCTCGAAGGGTAAGAAATATATACAATGAAATAATTAATATAATCAAACTCATAAATATTAAATGAACTAAAGTATCTTCTTTTTGAGTAAAAATTATAATAGTAGAAATTGCCCCAGGGCCTGCTATTAGAGGAATAGCTAAAGGAACTACTGCAATTTCACTTACATTTATACTTTTTTCTTGTGCTTCAGCTAACTCTTCTTTTGTATTTTTTGCATTTGGTGTTTTTGCATTTAACATATTAATAGCCATAAGCAAAAGTAAAATTCCACCTGCTATTTTGAATGAAGATATTGAAATGCCAAAAAACAACAGAATATACTGTCCAATCCAAATAGATACAAGCCCTGCAATAAATGCTGCAAAAGCAGCAGTTTTAGCTGTTTCATTTCTTTGTTGAAGTGTTGTATTTGATGTAAGAGATACAAAAATTGGAATAGCTGCAAAGGGAGAGAAGATTGTTACAATCCCTATTGCGATTTGTATATAATCTGCAAATGATAACACGAAAAAACCTTTAAGTTAATTTTTTCGTATTATATCAGAAAATTATCTATTTATTATAGATTAATTACTTTTATTATTTATTCTTTTTCTTTAAATCTAAACATATATAATTGTCCAGAATCAGATGAAATATTCCCATTATTTGCGATAATTTCATTATTATCAACTTCAAACTCAGAAGCAAAATTAGTACTAGATCCTTTATAATTTATATTTCTCATAAATTTATATTTATTTAGAGACTCATCAAATTTAAAAACTGCAATATATGAAGTATTACTATACATATTTGTACTATAAGAAGCATCTCTTACATCTATAAGTTTTGTAAATCTAAAAAATAAGTAGTTTCCATCTGTTTTAACACCATTAAAATATGTTATGTTATTTGCTCCCGCATCATTTGCAAAAAGAGTATCTACTTTTATAAACTCATCTTTATTCTCATTTAATTTATAAACCTCAGCATAATCTACACTACTTGCTTTTTTACTTTTAATAGTTAAAAAGCTACCTTTAATATTTATATATGAAATATTACTATCTTCAATAGCTTGGAAATATTCATATTTATTTGAAGAGCTATTAAACTTATAAACTTTTATACTTTTATTTGTAGAAGAGTTAATATTAAAAGTAAGAACTAAATAGCCATTATCAACACTCATACCATTGATAAAACTTTGATTCATAACACCTTGTGTTTCAGGTGTTGCAGCAATAACTAGATCTTGAGATATTGTATATTCATCATTACTTGATTTTGTATAAACTCTAATACCTGCTTTATGGTTATTAAAATTATCTGTGTCATCATCTATATCGTTTTTTTCAAAAATACTATTTTGATACTGAACTAAAATTCTACTCTCATCAAGTTTTATATCTTTAATATATTTAAAATGTCTTTGAGTAGTACTATTTAAAACTGTTTTATCTCTATCCGTAGTATTCCTAGAAAATAGGATTCTTTTACTGATACTTTTATTTATATAGACATTTAAATAGTTTTCATACTGCTCATCATTTAAAGAAGAAGAAATATTAACTTGCTCTTGTGTTACTAAAAGATTATCTTCAGCATCAAAAGGTCTAGCTTCTGTTCCTCTATGAACAAGAGAAATTGAGCTATCGTATTCTAAAAACTTAATATCATTAGAATCTCTATCTTTTCTATTATATACGTAGATTTTTCCTTTTGCATTTGCATATACTTTATTGGTACCAAACTTGATACTTTTTGCAAAGCTTGTAATACCTGATTCACCTATAGGATAATTTTTATATCTATCAGAAGAGGAAGCACTTGTATCAGTACTTATTTTTACATCAAGTCTATCTCTTACATATACTTTAATAGGATAAGAGTAGTTCTGATTATCTTTATTTAAATTTATATTCATTTCATAAATATTGTTGTTATCACTATCTTGGGGATAATCAAATAAAACTTCATTTGGAATTACTTCATCTTGCATATCTGGGTTTTCATTGTTACTTAGAGATATAAAATTAGTATTTCCATAGATAATATCTGTATTAAATAAAGAAGCATCTTCTCCACTAAGACTTACATTATCATTATCTTCAGACCAATATGCACTAAATCCTAAACCACCCTCTTCTTGATAAAACTTATTTTGAATTAAATATGGTTTTAAAGAAGGAGCTACTTCCATAAGATATGCTCTACCTGCAAAGGTCACAGTATTTAAAGGTGTTTTTACAATTGCATCAGGAGCACCAGATACAATAGTACCATTTGAAATATCAAGAGAGTACCCTAAATTTGGTTTTTCTTTATATTTACTATGTACACCTGAATATGCTTTTTTAGAACTTACTCTTTTAACTCTTTTATACTCTGAGTTTCCAATATATTGATAAATATGAGTAAAGCCATATACATTTTTCATATCAGAATAATTTACAACTTTTGAATATTCTGAATGTACAAGTAAATAGTTATCTTCAATTGCAACTCTTTTTCCAAACTGAGCATTTTCCATTTTATTTTCATCCACAACTTTAGATACTAATACAAAAGAACCATCACCTTTTTTTGTATAAACAAATACTGCACCATATGATTTATTATCACTCTCTAGTGCCTTTGCACCTTTTGCTCCTATTGCTAAAAGTTGCCCATCACTATGTAATGACCAAGCAAATGATGAATAAGAGTTTGTTGACTTTATACTTCTATCTGGTTTGATAGTGTTTTTTAATTCAAATTCATCATTTTTATTTTTTCCATATAAGAACACTTGACCATATACATTATTATCACCTTCTTCAATATATGCTTTTGAATATGGAGCACCTACAGCTATCATATTATCTACAAAAGATAATTCATATGCAAATCTCTCACTTTTGATAGGTGTATCATTTGCTATTATCTCATAAGAGCTAGAAACGCTATCACCTACAATAGGATAAACATAGGCAAGTCCTGAATCTTCTAATGAATTATGATCTTCTTTACTTGAACCAACTACTAGATAATTTTTATTTATAATTACTTTTTTAGCATACATACTTTCACTATCATTTGAAATAGAATTAACTGTTCCTATATGAGTAAAAGTATCATTACTGTTTTTTTTGTAAACAAATACTTTGTTTTTATTACTTCTATAATAGTGGTTATTTAAATATTTATAATAAGTAAAAGAAGATACTGCAAGATAATCATCTTTTAATGAAATTGAATAAGCAAATCGTGCATATGCATCATCATTAGAAATATTTGGAGATTTTATTCTTTGTATTTCCTCTATTTTATCATTTACTTTTTTATAGATAATAACCTCTCCTGATGATGCATAATCATTATGTTGTTTATATGGAGAAGAAATAGCAATAATATTATCTTCAATAGCTACATCATATGCATATTTTAAAACTTGGTTTGGTAAATCATCTTGTAAAATTGTTCTAAAAACTGGGTTTGTTAATGTTGTAACTTCAGGGTCTATTCCTTTTACTTTTATTGTAATAGTTCCATCTTTTGTATAAGTACAACCATTTATATCTGTTACTATAGAATAAACAAAACTATCAAGACCTGTAAACTTTTTATTTGGAGTATAATCAAATACAATATTTCCATTTATTTCTTTTATAAGTGCCGTTCCATTTGAAGGATTTGATTTTATAATTGCACTTATCTTAGCTTGACTTGGCATAATAATATGAGATTTTAAACTATCTATATTTAACACTTCAAAGTTTTTATTAACAGCTTCTATAATATCTGCTGTAATTGTTACATTTGCAGTTCCTAAAGCTCCATCTTGTTCAAATATAAAACTATCATTCCCTACAAAACAAGAGTTGTTTTCATAACTTATACTCCAACTCTCATTTCCTACAAGGAAGGCTTGAGCTGTTCCATAAGTAGGATTAGTTTTAATTGTTACAGAAGAATGAGAATTTAAGCCTGTAGATTTTGATTGACTTGATTTTACTTGAACATTAAAATCCATGTTATCTAAAGGTGTAATTTCTAAAACATTAATAGTTAAATTAACTTCAGGGCTCTCACCTATATCATTTTGTGCTTTTACTTTTAATATATACTGAGGCTTTTCAGAAAAACTCACTTTTTCTTTTAGTAAAATTTCACCATTTTTATTAATCTCAAATTTATTAGACCCTTCACCACTTAGACTCATAGATAAGATAGGACTATTTCCATTATCAAAACCTAATGTTCCAATAAGTGTGTTTATATTTGTTGTTTCACTAATAGATAAAGTAATAGGAGTAATTGAAGGTACTACTTTTTTTACTTTTACTTCAAGATCAAAATAAGTCCACATTTTTGAACCATGACCATCTGTAACACTAATACTTATATTTTTATATTCACCAATATCATTTGAACTTGGAGTTCCACTTAATTTTTTTGTTAAAGAATTAAAACTTAACCATGAAGGTATGTTGTTGATTTCAAAAATCAATGTATCTCCATCTGAATCATAAGCATTTACATTAATAACAACTTCATCATTTTCAAAAGCAGTTTTATTAGATATATCATAAATAAAAGCGTTTTTATTTTTATCAATTACTGTCATATTAAATACAAATGAACTTTTAAGACCAGCTTCTTCTTTAACTATTACTTTTATATTCTCTTTTATTCCAACATCAGCTTGTTTTGGAGTTCCTGTTAATTCTCCACTTTGAGGATTTATACTTAACCAAGATGGATTATTTTCTAGACTCCAAGTTAACTCTCCACCTTCTATATCTGTAGCACTTGCGCTTTTACTATAGTTACTATACTCGTCTATAGTTTGGCTATTCCAAGTATTACTTAATATTGGAGCATCATTTATATCATTTACTGTAACTTTAAAATCTAAACTTTTTTCAAGGCCACTTGAACTTTTTACTAGTAATGTAATCACATCACTTTGTCCAATATCACTTTGTGATGGTATTCCAGTTATTTCACCTGTTTGGGTATTTATACTCATCCAAGTAGGTTTACTACTTAAAGAAAAAGTTAAAGTATGATTATCTCTAACCTTTGGAGTAAATTCATAATTTGAATTTTGATTTATTAACTCTCGTGGTTTATTTAAAAATTGAGGAGAACTTGATGTAGTAGTTTTAAATTCATACTGTTTTGTATCAAAACTAACAATTGTATGAATACTAGTATTTTCTTCTATTGAACTTTTATGTCTAAGTTGTAAAGTTTGTCCATTTTGAAAACATATTTTTGATGTAGAACTTGTCCAATCATTTCCATTAAATTTAAATTCACCATTTATAATATTTGCACAAGAAGGAGATGTGATACCAGATATAGTAACTATATTTGATTCAAAATAAGTATCAAGTTTTACATCTTCTTTTGTTGAAAAATCAATATCATCAATCTCTATATCTTTTTTCTTTGTAAAAACATCAAACCTTGCAAATAGTTTTTTCTCAGGTCCATAATAAATATATCTAATATTTCTTTTATTATAAGCCAATCCTGTTTTCATTTTTAGTTTAACTCTTGTTCCTAAAGTTATACTTACAGGCTCAGTAGTCCACTCTTGACCATTTATACTAATTTGAGTGCCTTCACTTGGATAAGCATATGTAGCAGTTCCATGCATACCTGTTATGATTCTCTCTTCACTTTCTACAAAACTATCAATATCTTTATCAAATTTAGTTTTAAATATTATTGATTTTGGAATTGAACTTATAACACTAGGATCTGTTTTTGTTATAGTTTCAAAATCTATTACACTTTTACCAAACTCTATAACAGTTTTATTACTTGCTCCATAGTTCTTTGCAGATGTTTGTCTAAACTTAACTTTATATCCTGTTGGTACTTGAGGTATTCTTGATAACCAAACTGATTCCCCTTCTAATTGTACTTCTCCATTTGTAACTTTAATATCTAAGCCACCTTCATATCCACTAGTAGTAAAATATTTTGTTTCATAAACAGAATCTAACTCTACTTCATATAAAGTTTTAGGAGAAAATAAATCAGGACGTATATCTTTTTGTCTTGTAAAAACAATAAAATCAGCACTAACTCCACCAACGGTTAAAGTAGCAATTGATTTAGCACCATTACTAGAACTAGCCGTCTTACTTACTTTTATTACATCTCCATTTACAACAGAAGAAAAACTTAATTCATTATCATATGTATTACTTTTCCATTCCCCATTATTTATCTTATAAGATGCACCATTTGTAACTCCAACTTTAGCAAGAACCCCATCACTTAAACCACTAATAAGTATCTCTTTACTTACAGCTACATTTCCTACTTGAATATTCTTAGCAATAGGAAAAGAAAATTGATTTGGTGTAGTTATTATTAAACTTGGATCAGGTTTAGTAATAGATTTAAAAGTGATATTACTAACTCCGATTTTAAGTGTTGTAGTTTTTTCACTACTATATTTATTTACAGCATAATGTTTAACTTTGATTCTATCGCCATTATTAACCCTTGTTTCAACATTTGTAAATCCACTATCATTTAAACTATATTGTCCCTCTAAAATAGTTAATCTTGCTGAACCATTAAGGTTATTAACAACTATATAATTAGAAACTAAACCTTTATTAATAAAAACATCTACCTTAGTATCAAATGCTAAACCATGTTTAAAAGGTAATTCACCTTCTCTAGTATTATCTTTTGGAGCATTTGAAGCACCAATTTTATTTTCTAATATATTATGAACATTAGATAAATCAACTTCATCTGCTTTTTCCAAAATATCACTATATACATCAATTACATCATTATTAACTTCACCATCAATACTGATTAGTTGTGTTAATTTTTCTAATGTATCATCTGAATTATTTGAGTTAAGTACAGCAGCAGATATTTTTAAAAGTTGAGTGTTATCACCTTTATGAGAGCCTATGCCATCTGTTAAATCTAGTTCTTCTAATTGAGTATCTCCACTTAAATCCAAAGAAAACATCTCTTTTATTTTTTGAGTAGATTCTTCTTTTGCTTCTAATATATTCATATTATTTTTAAGCATTTCTTTTATATGAGATGCAGCTATATGGGTAAATATATTTATATTCACTTTTTTTGTTGAACCATTTACAATATCAACAATAGCTACTAAAGTACCATTATTTAGATAACTCCCTGTATTTTCATCTAAATATTGTCCTTTAATTTCATATTCAGTAGGACCAGACCAAGGAACTACAAGATTAAATGATCCCTTATTATCATCTGTTGTAGTACTAATTTTTTCTGTATTACTTCTAATACCATTATTAAGTTTGTACGCAGTAACAATAGAGCCTTGTAAAAAGGGTCCTTTTTGTACTAAACCACTAACATTTGAACTTTTTACAGAAGTTGTATTACTACTAGAACTTCCACCTCCACACCCTGAAAATACTAATAAAATTAGTATAAGAATAACTTTTTTTATATCTCCCATGACATATCCTTCATAATTTTTCTTATTACTAATTATAAAAAAATGTCATTGCAAAAGTGTTGCAAAAATCATTAAGTAGCTTATTAATTATATATTAATTCTATATCCAAGTGATGGTATTGTTTCAATAAATTTATATTTCATTTTAGATCTAAGCCGACTAACCAATGCTCTTCGTGTTCCTTCATTTGGCATTTTATCTGGCCAAATTTCATTTTCCATTTCATTTATTGATACAATTGAGTTCTTCGATTTCATTAAAAGATTAAGTAGTTCTTGTTCTCTTCTTGTTAAGTGTAAGAATTCATTACAATAAATTAGCTGTTCATTTTTAGTATCAAAGCTAAATTCATCATCAAATACTATATCACCTTTTTTTGAACTGTTTGCATAAGATTTTTTACTATACAGAAAAGATGCAATTTTTAAAGAAGCAAACAGTTCTTTTTTATTAAAAGGTTTAGTAAGGTAAGCACTTGGATTAGTTATAATAGCTCTTTGTACAGTATCTTCATCACAGTATGCAGTAAGATAAATTATTGTTGTATCTATTTCATTTAAAATCTTTACAGCAGTATCAATACCGTCTACATTTCCTTTTATTTTTATATCCATTAAAATAATATGAGGTTTTTTCTCAATTGCTAAAGCATATGCATCTTTTGAATTACTAGCTACCCCTACGACTTCATAATCTATACTTTCTAGAAAACTCTCTATTTCCATAGAAACTATTCGTTCATCTTCAACTATCAAAACTGGTGTATTCATATCTTAAACCTTATATTATATTCACATTTATTTTTGCTATTTACATTTATTTCACCATTTAATTGATCTTGAACTAAATTATGAACAAGCTTTAATCCTAATGTTTTATTTGATATCTTATCTTCACTATAACCTTCTCCATTATCTGTGATATTTAAAATAAAAGTGTTTGCTTGTTTTGATAAACTTATAATTATCTCATCGCAATTCTTTGCATACTTCATACTATTTGAAACCAATTCATTAATGATAATACCAATATATACAGCCTCTTTTAATGGCATTTTTACTATAGAATTAATCTTAAATTTAATATTTGTATTATTAAATGACATATCAATATCTTCACATAAACTATATAAGTATTCATGCATATCAATTTTTTCTATATCATCATTCAAATATAAGATTTCATGGGTTTTAGCAATAGACTTTATACGATGTTCAAGTTTTATAAATTGTTCTTTAAGAGTTTCATCCTCAAACTTTGCACTTTGTAATCTAATAATAGAAAGCATGATTTGAAGGTTGTTTTTAACTCTATGATGAAGTTCTTTATATAAATTATTTAACATTTTTGTTCTAGATTCCACTTGATCTTCAATAATAAGATTTCTTTGTTGTAATTCAGAGTATAGTTTTTTATCAGCAACATCTTTTTCATCTTGTAAAATATTTAATTTATCAACAAAAGCTAGTAATAAAAATAGCGCCTCAATACTAGTAAAAACTAAAACTAAACTAGGGAAATGATACATAATTGAATAAATTCCTAAAGCATCAATAATAGATAAAAAGAAACCTATAATTAAAAAAGACCAACCTATAATAAAAAATCTAGCTTGTTTATTACCCTTTTTATAAACATATACAGCAACATACATATTAAAAAAGATAAATATTAATCCAGTAAGCACTGTTATTTCTGGATAATAGAACCAAGGAGTTGATAAAAAAAGTATTTGAAAAAGTACCCCATAAATCAAGTATAAATAAAACTTATCTAATTTTTCATACATATTAGTTTTTAAAAAACTTCTTGCGAAAAGTATTCCCGTAATAATTAAAGCACCAACTTTAGGAACAACAATAAGATTATCAATATAAGTAAAGGAAGCAGGCATATATAAAGGTAAAAAGCCTACATATGTTAATTGTTGAAATACTAAAACCATAATATATAAAGAATAAAGTAAATAACTTCTATTTTTTGTATAGAAAAAAAGAACTATTGCATAGGTAAAAAATGCCAATATGATACCAATAAAAAGAATTATTAAAAACTGTTTATTTATATCTTTTTTTAAAAATTGTTTTTCATTAACAAAATTAATTGAAAATTGCAAAGCAGTAGTATTGTTTATAACTTTTAGATAAAAAACTTTACTAGATTCTTTTTTGATTGCTAATTTAAAATAAGGATTAATAGTACTTCTATCTTCTTGGATATTTAACATTCCACTTGTAGAAAGTATATCTTTTTCATCAAAAAGGATTAACTCTTCAAGCAAAGGATTATTTACTTCTAATATTGTATTTAGATTTGAAGAAGTTGCATTTGTTAATTTTATTTTAATCCATACAGAAATTTTATTGTTAAAACCATAATTGAGTTGTTGAATAGTTAGTTTTTTGAACTCTTTGTTTTTGATTTGCTCAAAAGCAGTATTTTGTTCACTTGTTTGGAAAAAAAGTTCTTTTTTTAGATTTAAGTCTTGAGAAAAAGCGTAAGTTGATAAAAAAAATATTAAAAAAAGAATTGCAGTTTTATTCATAGTTTTATCTTTAAATATAATAATTTAATTATAATATTAAATTATTAATAAATAGATAAGACTATGAATATTTAAGTTAAACTAAATACCTATGCACCTAAGTATTTAGCTCTAATATCATCAGAACTAATTAGTTCACTTCCTTTACCTTCAAGGGCAATTTCACCATTTTCTAAAACATATGCATAATCAGAAATTTCTAAAGCTGCAAAGGCATTTTGCTCAACTAATAAAATAGTAATACCTTCGTCTTTTAATCTAACTATTGTCTCAAAAAGCTCACCAATAATCTTAGGAGCAAGTCCTAAAGATGGTTCATCTAACATAAGAAGTTTTGGACTTGACATCAATGCTCTTGCAATTGCAAGCATTTGTTGCTCACCACCACTCATAGTTCCAGCTAGTTGACCTTTTTTAGCCACTAGTCTTGGGAAAATTTTAAACATTCTCTCTTGAAGTTCTTCGTACTTTTCATCATTGTTAAAAGCACCCATTCTAAGGTTTTCTTCAATTGTTAAATTTTGAAAACATCTTCGCCCTTCCGGAACTAAAGCAATATCACTTTGGATAATCTTATGTGTTTTCATTTTTGAAATATCTTGGCCCTTATATACAATTTGACCTTTTTTCTTAACATCATTTACAATTGATTGTAAAGTAGAAGTTTTTCCTGCACCATTTGATCCAATAAGAGATACTATTTGTCCTTCTTCAACTTCAAAACCTACTCCTTTTACAGCTTTAATAAGTCCGTAAAATACTTCTAAATTTTCTACTTTAAGCATGTTTGAAGTCTCCTAAATAAGCTTTAATTACCTCTTCATCTTTAATGGCATCTTTAATATCACCTTCAAAAATAGTTTTTCCATAATCTAAAACCATAACCCTATCACAAAGTTTATTTACAAATTTCATATCATGTTCAATTAAAAGAATTGTTACATCAAATTCATCTCTAATCTTGAAGAATAATTCAGCTAATTCATGTGTTTCTTGAGGGTTCATTCCAGCTGCTGGTTCATCTAAAAGTAAAAGTTGAGGATTAGCTGCAAGTGCACGTGCTATTTCAACCTTTCTTTGTTGACCATAAGACAGTGAAGTTGCTAACTCATCAGCAAACTCTGCAATTCCTAAAACTTCCATAATTTCAAAAGCTCTTGTTTTAACTCTTCTCTCTTCTTTAAAAAATCTAGGGAATCTAAAAATAGCTTCTAAATAAGTATAAGAGGCTTGATAATCAAAACCAATTAATATATTATCAAGTACAGTCATAGATGTAAAAAGTCTAATATTTTGGAATGTTCTAGCAATTCCTCTATGTACAATCTTATGAGGTTTTATACCATCTATTTTTTGTCCATGAAATTTAATAGAACCCTCAGTTGGCTGATAGTTTCCAGTAATAATATTAAACATTGTAGTCTTACCAGCACCATTTGGACCAATAAGACCGTAAATTTCCTTTGCCTTTACATGAAAAGAGGTATCCTTGATAGCTGTAACTCCACCAAATTTTTTAGTTACATTACATACTTCTAAAATCATTTTTTACCTCCTTTTAGCTTTTTGAAAAACTTGAAATCAAATAATTCTTTTTTACCAGTTAAACCTTCTCTTGCAAATAGCATAACCATAATTAAGATTAATGAGAATACAACCATTCTCATACCAGGAGTTCCTTCTGTTTCGAATCCAAAAAGACTCATAGGTTCGTCTAAGAATCTCATCCATTCTAATCCTGCCATTACAAAAATAGTACCTAATATAGCTCCAGTTGTTGATCCTAAACCACCAAGAACGATGATAATTAGTAACTGGAATGTTAAGAAGAATGTAAATAAATCTGGAGAAATTGATGTTAATAAAGCAGCTAATAATCCACCACCTACCCCTTCAAAGAATGCTGAAGTTGAAAAAGCCAATGTTTTGATTTTAAATGTATTAACACCCATAGCAATAGCTGCATCTTCATCATCTCTTACAGCTTTCATAGCTCTACCATACTTAGAATAGATAATATTTAAAATAGCTAATACAGTAAATATTGCAATACCACCTGTCCAATAAAGATTTGAAAATTCTGGAATATCATTAATACCTAAAGAACCATTAGTTATTTCAGGATTATTAATAGCTAAAATCTTGATAATAAAACCAAAACCAAGTGTAACGATTGCTAAATAATCCCCTCTTACTCTGAATACAGGGAAAGATAAAGCAAGTGCAACTAAAGCTGAAAAAATACCAGCAATTAATAAGGCCCATACAAATTCAGCTTGCATAGCTAAAACCCATTTAGAGGGATCTTCAATATCGTATTGATAAAGCATAGTATCAGCATCTACAATTAAAATAGCTGTAACATAAGCCCCAATTGCAACAAATCCATTTGGTTCAAGTGAAAACTGACCAGTAACACCATTGATAAGGTTATATGAAACTGCAAGTATTATAAAAATAGCAACATTATTAATAATTCTTACTGTATATTCATCAAATGCAACTTGTGCAAACCATGTAAACCAAATAGCTGTAACTATAATTGCAAGATTAATTAATCTTTGTCTTGTGAAAATTGAGTCTTGTACCATAATTAGAACCTACTCTTTTCTAAATCTTCACCCATAATTCCTGTAGGTTTAAATAAAAGTACAAAAATTAAAAAGATAAATGCAAAAGCATCTTTATAACCACCCATTTCAGGCCAAAATGCAATAACAACAACTTCAGTAAATCCAATAATAAATCCACCTAAAACAGCACCAGTTACTGAACCAATCCCACCAACAACAGCAGCAGCAAAGGCTTTAAGTCCAACTAAAACTCCCATCATAGGTTCAACAGAAGGATAATTAACAGCCCAGAATATTCCACCAACAGCAGCTAAAGCAGAACCTAATCCAAATACAATAGCAATAATAAAGTTAGCATCAATACCCATAAGATTTACAGTTTTAATATCAAAAGATAAGGCACGAATTGCCATACCGTATTTTGTTTTATATAGTACATATAAAATACCAGATAATAAAATAACAGTAACAATAGGAACCATGATAGAAGCTACTGAGAAAGTAACACCAGCTACATTAAAGATATTTTCCATATAGTCAGGAACAGGGAAAGCTCTGGGAACTCCACCTGCAAATACAGTAAAAGCATTTTCTAAAAAGAATGAAATACCAATTGCAGTAATTAAAAGAGAAATTTTTGGAGCTTCTCTTAAAGGTTTATAAGCAATTTTATCCATAAACATACCAAATAATGCAGAAATTGTAACTGCTAAAAGTACTGTAACTGGAAATGACAAGTCAAACACTGCCATAAATGTATAACCTAAAAAGGCACCAACCATCATAATATCACCATGTGCAAAGTTTATAAGCCTCAGCACTCCATACACCATGGTATAACCAATTGCAATAAGGGCGTACATACTTCCCAAACTGAATCCGTTTACCATTTGTTGCATAAACGTCAATAAATCCATTAAATCTCCTAAGTTCTTGCAATACTAATTACAATAAAAAAAGTAATCTCTATTACCTTTTTTATTGCAAAAAAAAAGTCTAACAAGAAACTTGTTAGACTTTTTAATCTTTTTTAAACTATTACGGGTTAACCGTTGCTTTATATCCAGCAACACCGTTTCTAATCTCTTTAATAACTGCTGATCTAGAAGCATTTCCATCTTTATTAATAGAAATTACACCTGATGCACCATTAAAATTAACAGTTTTTTTAATCTGCTCATTAATACAAATAGAATTACTTGGATCTTCACATCTATTCATAGCATCAATTAAGATGTTATAAGTATCTGCTCCAAGAGCTGTAAATGAGTTAACTTCTTTTTTACCAGTTTCTTTTTCGTGGTAAGCTACGAAATCAGCTGATTTTTTTGTTGGAGGGTTTGTATAGTCAAAGAAATCTGTAAACATATAACCATTTACTGATTCTCCACCTAAATCAATGAATGTTTGGTTAGCAACACCATCACCAGAGAACATTGGTTTCTTTAAACCTAATTGTTTAGATTGTCTAGCAATCATAGAAGCTTCTGGGTGATATAATGGTAAGAACATGAAATCAGGGTTCATTTTCTTAATTTGAGAAACTACTGCTTTGAAATCTTTATCACCTGAAGTAATTTTGATTTTCTTGATAATTTGTCCACCATTTTTCTTAAATGCTTTTTGGAAAGCTTTTGCTAAACCTAGTGAATAAACTTGTGCTTGATCAACAACTACAACAGCAGTTTTGTAACCTTGTTCTTTGGCATAGTTTGCAACAACCTCACCTTGGAAACTATCTGTAAAACAAACTCTATTTGCGAATTTTCTTTTTGTAGTTAGTTTGTCATTTGTAGCAACAGAAGCAATAACTGGGATTTTTTTCTTATCAGCAATTGCAATTGTTTGAGCAGTATTCGTAGAAGTAAGTGCACCTAAAATAGCAACAACTTTATCAGATGAAATAAGTCTAGTAGTTGCATTCGCAGTTTCTACCTTATCACCTTTATTATCAATTAATACTAATTTAACTGTATCACCATTTTTTAATGTAGGTTGTAATTTATGCGCTAATTCAACACCTAAGTTTGTAACCTGTCCATAAGCTGCTAATGGACCAGACATTGGCATTACAGCACCTACTTTAATTTCTTTTGCCATTGCAACACCGCAAGTTAACGCTGATGCAAGAGCTATGCTTAACATTTTTTTCATTGATTCTCCTTTTCAAATTAAACCTTAACATAATTTTATGTAAAAGTTATGTAAAAGTAGCTTATTGGGAATCAATTGATACATAAGCACGACATAATATGCTTAATTGTTATTTAAAGTACTATATTAAACAGTCTTTCCCCAGTTTTTTTGCCTCATATAATGACAAATCTGCACGGGATATTATGTTCTCTATATCTATATCACCTTTTTTTATTTCTGCACTACCAATACTTACAGTGAAGAATAATTTTTCTGTGGATTCTTTTTTGTTTTTTCTATGAATAAATGCAAGAATCTTTTCACCAACTTTCTTAGCATTATTTATATTTGCATTTGGTAGTAAAACTACAAATTCATCACCACCATATCTAACAATATAATCATTACTTCTAATTATTACTTTTATAATATTTACTAATTTTTTAATAATTACATCACCAATATCATGTCCATAAGTATCATTTATATTTTTAAAATTATCAATATCAAGAATTAATAATGATAATGATGGATTATCTTCTTCAAGATTTTTCATATATTTTCTTGAAAATCTTGCTAAAAATCTTCTATTATAAACCCCAGTTAAAGCATCAGTATTTGCTAGTTTTTTATTAAATGCTTTTTGTGTTTCTGCTTCAATTAATTTTTGAGTTCTATTGTTTAATTCTCTTGATAAAATATTAAAATTATCATTCAATTTATCAAGTTCTACTATTCCACACCTGTCTAAACAGATAATTTCATTAGTTTTTCCTAAATTTTTAGTAAGTTCTATGATTTTTTGTATAGGTTTACTCAACACATTTACAAACTCTTTAGCTTTAAAGTATAGATATAAAAAGAATAAAAAGTAAAAAAACACTACAAATCCAACTACAATATATCCTAATTGTTGGTACTCTTTTTCTAAAACTCTAACCTCTTTTAATACATTTTCTTCTTTTATAAGTGAAATTATATACCAAGATGTTTTTTCTGTTTTAGTAGTAAAAAGTAAATACTTTTCATTGTTTATTATTAAGCTATCTATGTTTTTATTATGGTTGATTATAATTGTAAAAGTATTTGCGATATCTTTATTTTTATGATTAAAAATATTAAACTTATCTGACTTTAGAATAGTTGTATCTATTTTTTCATCAATACCATATATATAATTATCAACTTCTTCTATATCTAGTATCTTTTCAATCTCTTTAGGCATGGCAATTATCTTACCCTTATCATTTAAAATAAATGACTGCCCTTCATATGGAAGTTCTATATCTAAAAAGTTTTTAATAAATTTATCTATAGTTACATCAATTCCAGTAACCCCTTCTAAAAACTCTTTATTATAAATAGGAACAATTGCGCTTAAAAGCCATCCTTGGCCAGCTGGATCTAAATACACATCTGTCCAAACAACTTTTTTTTCAGGGTTATGTTTTAAATCTGCTTCATAATAAAAGTTATAGTTTTGCATATTAATATCAGAAGGGTAAGCATTATAAGCATTATCTAAAAAGGGATAGTACCTATTAAAGTTATCATGTGAGTTGAAATACACAGCAACAATTTCATCTTCTAAATCTACTAAAGACTTAAAGGTTCTGTCAAAAGATTCTGTTTTTAGAATTCTGTTTTTTACTTCCTCATTAAGAACTGTATTTTTTGACATTACAAGTGAAGAACCACCATTGTTATTTGTTTTATAGTACATACCATTGGAAGCTTGTTCAAAATTTGCATTACTTTTAAGTGATATATTATTTTGATTTTCAAAAAAGTTTTCATGTTCTTTTTGAAGTAGTTTTGCTAAAACTTCAATCTCATAAAACTTCTTTTCAATATTTTGAGTCTCTTTTAATACAAGTGCATTAGTGCTTTGTTTAATATCTTTCAATATAAACTCAACGCTCTTGTTTATCATGTTTGAGTTAACATTAAAATAAAGTATTATTAGTGCTATTTCTATGAATAATATTGATGTAAGGGAAGTTTTCAAGTAGTTTTTATAAATTAGTTTTTCTAGTATTATATTTTTCATCATTTCTACTTTTAATTATTTCAGTCCACATATTCCCTTGTATAATCTAGTGTTATCTTAATTATAATACTTATTAATTAAAACTTAAGTTAATTCATTTCTAAACTCATAAGGAACATATCTTCACCATCCGTCACTTTTATATTGACACTTTCACACTTAGGACATTGGAATTCATTTTTTTCCAATATGGATATTTTACCACATTCTTCACATTTTATGGTAATTTTCTGTATATTCATTTCAAAAATTGCATCATTACAAATGGTTTTTTCTTTAAATGTGTCAAAAGCTGTTTTTAGTAAATCAGGTTCAACTCCAGATAACACACCAATTTTTACAACTACTTTTGTAACTTCTTCTGCCTCGTTTTCTTTTGCATGTTGTTCACAGCTTTCTAGTAGTGATTGAACGATACTATATTCATGCATCTGTTTTTCCTTTTAATCTTTTTGGTGTATTTGTTGGTTTAATTTTGTTTACAAAGTTTTTTCGTAAAGTATGAAAAGAACTAGAAGAGAGCCAAAACTCATCATACATAATAGATAGTTCTTTTTCTTTGCACTCTTCCATTAACTCTTCATCATCATAAAGTTTGTCTTTTTTAGAATCTATTATTTCATCGTATTTATCTTCATCTTCTAATAAAGTATTTGTAAAGTTTTCTAAATCTTTCATATAAGATGAGCTTTGAAATACCTCATCAATCATATTTATCTTTTTTGCTTCACTTACACTTATAGGTAAACACTCATTTAATAACTCTTGTGCTTTTTGATTCCCTACTCTTTTAGGTAAGGAATAAGTATGATATTCACTTCCTGTTAATCCCATAGTTTTATAGTGTGGATTTAAAACAACTCCATCACATCCTATTACATAATCACAAACAAGACCTAGGAATACTCCTCCTGCACCTGCATTTTTACCAAAAGAAGCAATAGTAATAATATTTTCACTTAATAATACAGACTTAACCACATCATTCATGGCATTGATATTACTCCAACCATCTTCCCCTTGTTTTTTACTATCTTCTAGAATATTTAGATGAATACCGTTTGAGAAGAAATCATCTCCACCCATTAGAACCAAAACTTTACACTCATCTTTTAGAAAGTCAACTGCATATTTAAGTCTTAAAGCTTGGGCTGAACTCATAGCTCCATTATAGAAATTAAAGTACAGATATGTAACCTCATCTTTTTGAATCATAGATATTTCATGATATGTTTGCATTTTATAATCTACAATCAAAGGAAGTCTATTCTCAGCTATTCCTTTAATTTTGTTCTTTAATACATAAGTAGCAGGAAGTTTGAACTTACCTACTTCTTTTATATGTGATATCCAAATCGCTCCATCAATAGTCCCTATACATATAGCTCCATCTCTTTTGGCTAGTATCTCTTTTGGTTCACCTCTAAATGTTTCTTCATAAGATGCACCATATAAATAACACTCTATTCCAAGTAGGTTTTCTTTTACTCCCGGATAGGAATCAGACATATTTATTTTTTTGATTATCTGCTTTGTAGTATCACTATTCCAATCTATGATTCTTTTATCCATAGTTATTGGAATATGAATATCATTTTGTATTTGTTTTGTAGGTATAAAGTCTTTGTTTTGATAGTTTTCTAAGAACTCTTCTAAGGCTTCTAAACTAGCTTTGTTTACTTCATTTCGATATATCGAAGCTTTGGAAGATATTCTCATAGGAAAATTAGCTTGAGCGTATATATCCCCTGCGTCCAATTCTTCTGTAGCTTTTAATATTACTACACCCCATTGTTTTACCTCATCATTAATAGCATGGTCTAGGGAGTTATGACCTCTATCTCCAATGATTCCTGGGTGTAGTATAAAACTATCGTAGTTTTCAAAAATTAGTGAGGGAAGATACTCTTTTAAAAAGGGAGATAAAACAATATCAGGTTTTATACTCTTTACCTCTTCTATCATAAGCTCACTTGAGATTGCAAACTTAACACTAATTTCATGGTTAAGTTCTCTTAACTTACAATATACACTTTGAGATAAAGAGTTAAAACTTGATATTATTAAAAGTATCTTCATATATAACTACTAACAGATTCTTGGTAACAACTCACCAGTTGGTAACTCTAAAAATCTTTTTGTTCCCCAAGGGCTATGTAGTACTACTCTTTTTTCATAAGCTTGAGAAACTTCACCTATTATAGATGCATTTTTACTATTGTCAAATTGAGCTAATACATCTAGGGCTTTTTGTGCTTCTTCTTTTGGTAAGGCTAATACGAAAGTACCTTCATTTGCTAAACTCATTGCTTCAAATCCTAGTAGTTCACAAATACCTTTTACTTCTTGTGCTACTGGTACTTTTTCTTCTTGTACTTCTATACATACATTTGATTGATTCGCCCATTCATTTAAAACAGCGCTTACTCCACCTCTTGTAGCATCTCTTAAAGCAGTGATTTTAATACCAGCTTCTAATAAGGCTTTTACTTGTATCCATAAAGATGCACAGTCACTTTGAAGGTCTGTGTTTATATCCATTCCCTCACGTGCTGCGAAAATTGTAGCTCCGTGTGCTCCAACATCACGGCTTACAATAATTACATCATCTTCACTTACAGCATTTGAGCTAATACCTTTTTGTTGTACTTCTCCAATACCAGTAGTATTAATAAATATCTTATCAACACTTCCTTTTGGAACTACCTTTGTATCACCACTTACAACTATTGCATCATTTTTGGCTAACTCTTCTTTCATAGATCTTACGATTTTCTCTAAGCTTTTAATCTCAAAACCTTCTTCTATAATAACTGAACATGTTAAGTACTTTGGTTTTGCACCCATCATTGCTAAATCATTACAAGTTCCACAAACTGCAAGTTTACCAATATCAGCCCCATTGAAAAATAGTGGACTTACTGTAAAAGAATCAGTTGTAAAAGCTAAAGAACCATCTTGGATAATAGCTGCATCTTCGCTTTTATTTAAAATATCATTTTTAAATGCTCTATAAAAAACCTTTGAGATTAACTCTTGGTTTTCTGCTCCACCGTTTCCGTGAGCTAATGTTACTGTTTTCATTTATTCTCTCTTTTAAATATTTAAAATAGTTAGTAAGGGTTAGATTTTTAGTAAAAATCAAGGCGGAAAGTAAAATTTAGATAGGAGCTTACTTTTAGTAAGTGAGTAACTAAATTTTTCTTTTCAACGCTGAGTTTTGCAAAAAGCTGATACTTAATAACTATTTTAATAAGTTTCCATACTTATAATACGCCGCACATGCACCCTCGCTACTTACCATACAAGACCCAATAGGTTTAGTTGGTTTACAGGCAGTTCCAAATACTGTACAATCAGGTGGATTTGCTATACCTCTTAGGATATCTCCACAAATACATAATTTATGATCTTCTATCTCTTCTATTGGAAGAACATCTTTATATATTTCTTTTGCATTGTATTTATTGTATTCATCTTTTAGCTCTAATCCACTTGTAGGAATATTTCCTAAACCTCTCCATTTGAACATCACTTTTTTAAAGTACTTATCCATCATTTCTTGGGCTCTTTTATTTCCATCATATGAAACTAGTCTTTTATACTCTATTTCTAACTCACATCTATTCTCAATAAACTGCTTAACTAACATAGAAATTGCTTGCATTACATCTACTGGTTCAAAACCTGCAACTACTACTGGTCTTTTATAATGTTCTGGAAATTGCTCATATATTTTACTTCCACTAATTACAGATACATGAGAAGGGCCTAAGAAAGCATCGATTCTATTATTATATGAATCTACGTGTTCATCACGACTATCAATTAACTCTTTCATTACTTCTGGAACTGTTACATGATTGATATGAAAAAATACATTATTTATTTCTTGTTTTACTACAGCTTCTAATAATGAACATGTCATTGGTGTAGTTGTTTCAAATCCAATAGCAAAGAAGATTACTTTTTTTGTTGGGTTCTCACGTGCAATTTTAATACAGTCCATAGGAGAATATACAAATCTTACATCAGCACCTTTAGCTCGTGCATCTTGTAAGCTTCCTTTAGATCCCGGAACTTTAATCATATCCCCTAAAGTTACAAGAATTACATCTTCTTGCAAAGATAAGATATATGCACTATCAATTCTCTCTTTTGGCATAATACACACAGGACAACCCGGACCATGAATAAAGTTAATATTATTAGGTAATAATTGAGGAAGACCATATTTCATAATAGTATGTGTATGTCCACCACATACTTCCATAATATTAATATCTTTTCCTAATTTTTTAGCATCTTCTTCTATAATTTTTGCAAAGGCTTTAATAGTATCTGCATCTCTAAAACCATCATAAAGGTCTTTTAGTTCTAATTCATCATTCATAATAAACCTTTATCTATTTGGGCAGTTTTCAGATTCAGCGATGGCAGCTAACCTATCCTCTTCTTCCATTTTGTCTATGATTTCTCTATAGACTTTTAGTGATTCAAGTGCATCTGCTTCATCGATTTTATTCATAGCAAATCCAATGTGTAATAAAACATAGTCCCCAACAACTACATCTTGATCGATTAAGTCTAAAGAAGCACCTCTTTCAACTCCCATAGTATCAACTATACAAGTGTTCAGCTCACTGTCTATACTTTTAATTTTTGAAGGTATTGATAAACACATTATCTCATTCTCCTTTTAAATTCAATCCAGTCAATTACTCTTTGAAGTGATGCTTTATCTTTGATATTTACTTCTAAGATATCTACATTTGGTTTTAATCTTCTGGCTTCAGCTTTTTCTTTTTCCACATCATATTCAAAATGAGGTAATAAATCTGTTTTTGTAATAAGAACTAAATCTGCAGCTCTAAACATAACTGGATATTTAGCAATCTTATCTTCACCCTCAGGTACTGATACTAATACAATATTTAAGTGAGTTCCAACATCATAAGATGCAGGACATACTAAGTTTCCTACATTTTCCACAAAACATACATCTAAATCAGTCAAGGCAATATCATGCAAACCTTTATGAACCATAAACGCGTCCAAGTGACAAGCACTTCCTGTTTGTATTTGAACTGCTTCAATACCTTTGGCTTTTAATCTATCAGCATCTTTTGAAGTTTCTAAATCTCCCTCAACTACTGAGAATTTAAAATCAACCATATCAGCTATGTTTTCTAAAAGTGTAGTTTTTCCACTTCCTGGACTAGACATTAGATTGATACCTAAAACCCCATGATTATCAAAGTGAGCTCTATTATGAGAAGCTTCATGGTCATTCTTATCTAAAATCTTTTTGATAACTGAAATAGTCTTAGTATCATTTAACTGTGGATTATGATGTAATGTATCATGTGCAGCTTGATGGCTTGCACTTTCATCTCCATGAGAGTGGTCGTGTGAATGGTGGTGGTCTGTTATACTACATCCGCAATCTGTACACATATATATTCCTTTTTATTTATATTATAATTATTAATGTGAATACTTATTCATTTTTATGAGTTTATCTCAAAATATATAAATCTATTCTAATTTTTCTCAACTCTTATGTATTTTTAGAACTAAATACAAGAATATGAAATAAATAAATAATATTATTTTTTAATAAATAAAAATTATTATATGACATAAATTAATTTAAAATATTAATATATTTTTTTTAATATTAGTATAAAATTCAGTTTTATTTTAGTTTAAAAGGAGTAAATTACATCCTATTTATCAAAAGGATTGTATATGATCAAAAATATGTCAACTAAAGGAAAGTTGTTATTCCTTCCATTTCTATTCACTTTAACTGTTATTATTTCTTCTGTAATTTTTAATTATTTTAATCAAAAATCAGAGCTAAGAGCTGAAATTTCTTTAAAAACAGAAATTTTTATTCAACAAGTTTTAAAAGGTAGGATTTCAGTATATCAATTTCTAAGAAATCCAAATAATACTACTGCTTTAAAAGTTAAAAAGGATTTTGAAAAACTGGGTAATTCAGTTTTATCATTAATACCAGAATTACATGAAAAAAGAAATATTGATTATTCAAATAATATATTAAAACTATCGAAAGAGTATATTCATAGTTTTGATAAGTTTTCTTCTAAAAGAATCATGGAATTTAATCAAGGTATTAATAAAGAAGGGAAAGAAGTAAAAGATATCATTAAACAAATGGTTCAAATAGGATTAGAGCTTGAAAAAGAATTAGAAGAGATAAACAAAAGCGCTTCTGAGCAAAAAATACAAGCACAAAACACTATGAAAAGTGTATTAATTTCAATAGCAATTCTTGCTGTATTATTCTTTGTATTTATTTCGGTATTACTTTCAAATCAAATTATCAACTCACTTAAAAACTTCCAAAAAGGATTATTAAGTTTCTTTGCTTATGTAAATAAAGAAAGTACAAATATAGAAACACTAGAAGATAATTCAAATGATGAATTTGGCGTAATGGCTAAAATAGTAAATGAAAATATCTTAAAAACTAAAAAAACAATAGATTCTGATAATCTATTTTTATCAGAAATCAATGAAATAGTTCAAAAAATTGAAGATGGTTTCTTAGACAAAAGATTAACACATAAGGCAGAGTCAGAAAATCTAGAAAGGTTAAGAGGTCATATTAACGATATGCTAACAAGTTTACAGTTAAGAGTTTGTACAAATATCAATGATATATCATTTGCCCTTGAGAGATATGCAAATCTAGACTTTACACATAGAATCAAAGGTTGTAATAGTGGTGTTACTGTTGGATTAAATAACTTGGCTGATATTATAAATGATATGTTAGTTGAGAATAAATCAAATGGTCTTACTCTAGATGAAAGTAGTGTTGTACTACTAAAAAATGTAGATACACTAAATAAAAACTCAAATGAAGCAGCCGCAGCATTAGAAGAAACAGCAGCAGCAATTGAGCAAATCACAAGTAATATTTCAAATAATACAAGTAATATTGTACAAATGTCTCAGCTAGCTTCTAGTGTAACAAACTCGGCTTCTTCTGGTGAAACACTAGCAAATCAAACAACAGATGCTATGAATGAAATTGATAATGAAGTAAATGCAATTAATGAAGCTATTACTGTTATTGACCAGATTGCATTTCAAACAAATATTCTATCACTAAATGCCGCTGTTGAAGCAGCAACTGCGGGAGAAGCTGGTAAAGGTTTTGCAGTAGTTGCACAAGAGGTGCGAAATCTTGCATCAAGATCAGCAGAAGCTGCTAAAGAGATTAAAGATTTAGTAGAGAGTGCCACAAGAAAAGCTGACCAAGGTAAAAAAATATCTGATGATATGATTAGTGGATATAAAGACCTAAATGAAAATATCACAAAAACTATTGATTTAATTAAAGATGTTGAATCATCAAGTAAAGAGCAGTTATCTGGAATTGAACAAATTAATGATGCTGTAAATTCATTAGATAGACAAACTCAAGAAAATGCAAGAATTGCAAATCAAACTTATGGAGTTGCAGTTCAAACAGATACTATTGCAAAACTCGTAGTTTCAAATGCAAATGACAAAGAATTTGTTGGGAAAGATAGTGTTAAAGCCAAAGTAATAGAAAATAACACTGCTAAAAATGAATGAGTAAGTTTTAAAACTTACCCATTCAGCTAGAAAAAGATAAAATCGAATATGAAATGTCAAAACTGTGATAGCACAAACTTTTATACGCTCAAAAACAACTATATCAAATGCAAAAAATGTGCAAAGAAATATTCCCTAAAAAAATTAGAAAAAGATAAACAAATACTTGAAGCTTTTTGTGAAAACAAAACTGCACTAGAAATATCAAAAGAACTAAAAGTAAACTATAGAACTATAAAAGATAGATATGATGAATATAGATATAAAATATCTATTTACCTAGAAGACACTTACAACTCATCAGTAAAAGACTATAGTGAATATGAAGAATACTACTACTTTAAACAAAAAGATAAAACAAAAAAGAAAAAGTCATTGTATGAAGCTATTAATATTATGGGCTTTTATTCAAATAATCGTGTCTATACTCTACTAATGCCTAAGTTACCTACTTCGAGATTTGATGAGGATAAAGGCTTTGATGAATATCTAAACTGGTATAAAATACATTCAAAAGATTCCTATAAAACAAACCTTTATAAATTCTGGCAATTTTTAGATGAAAATCTTACAAAATATAAAGGAATAAAAGAAGAATATTTCTTTTATTACTTAAAAGAGTGCGAATTTAGATTTAATTATAGTAAAGAAGAACAGTTAGAAATTTTAGAAAATCTATAGTGATTTTAACTGTCGTAATTTCCTTTTAAACAAGTATAAAAGACCAAATGAAGAAAAAATAACTAGTATAGCTGTCATATAAAACTTGAATCCAATATCGCCATTACCTGTACTAAGGGCTTCTACGAGGTTTTGAGCAGCACTACCTAACCATACAAAAAGTACAGTTCTAGGCAACATACCTAAAGTGCCTGCTAGGATAAACTCTTTTATCTTAACTCCAAATGCAGGTAAAAGAAGATTCATCAATCCAAAGGGTAAAATGGGTGATATTCTACATAATATCACAAACCAAAATGGATTTGACTCAACTGTATTTTTCAATAGTTCTTTATTGTCCATATCTACCATAGATTTAAGTAGCCTTCCTTTGTCTAAGTTCCGACCAAACATATACCCTAACAATGAAGCTAAGAGATATGCAGGTACAACATAAACTAAAGAGCTAAGACTAAACAAAAATCCACTAAGTGATGCTATAAAGGTTGTAGGAGTCAAAAGGATGGCCATTGTAAATGCTGTTCCTATAAAAAACAGAGTAGAATAATCTTTTATCCACTCCGTTACCTCTGGGTAGGAAAAGATGATATATAAACTCAAAAGGCTTCCTAAAATAGGCAAAACAATAGCAATAACCGAAACAATAAATGAATGGCGATTTGTACGTAAGAATTTAATGGTTTTTTTCATAATGAGACTTTTTTACTATCTAGGATAGATTTTTTTAGGAGAAATTATACTGAATCAATCTTTAGAAAAAATCTCATAAAACATATAAGTATATTTTAGATTCAAGTTTAGCTTTTAATAGGTATGGAACTACAAAATGCGACTAAGTTGCATTTAATCCTTTTTTGTTAATATTTTACTTATGATACTAAGTTATAAATAAGGAATAAAAAATTGAAAAAAACATTAATAAATTCAGTCATATTAAATGGATTACTATATGCTGAAAATACAGCTTTTCTAACATGGAAACAAAAGGCATGATTTCTACAAATCCTGTTCAATCTATTAGCCCCGAACCTTTTACGACAAGACCTGTAACTTATCGACATAGGGCTCAGGGCACGCATCCAACGGTTTTTGCTGATATTTATCAATCAGAAATCAATATAGCCATTTGGCAGCGTAAGTTACCTGCCACTTTGCAAAATTCAGTAAAAACATTTTTGGCAGAAAATCCTACATTCCAAAAAAAAATGATCTTAAAACCACAAGACGCCCTTTCATGTATTAGCGAATCTTTTAATAACAATATGGCCGAAGTGAGCGAAGATATTGCTGAACTTGTGGATATGTTTTGTTATTTATTTGAACTTAAAGAAGCAGCCATACGCTTGAAAGTTCTAGATCAAGCAATGTGCCCTAAGTTTCATGTTGATAAAGTACCTTGCCGCCTAGTGACGACTTATCAGAGTGTAGCCTCGCAATGGCTACCACACGAGGTACTTGATTACACAAAACTGGGATGGGGTAGTAATGGGTTGCCTGACAGTGAATCAGGTCTTTACCAAATTGAAAATAATATCCAACAACTGGGTTGTGGCGATGTTGCATTGCTTAAAGGTACACTTTGGGAAGATAATGAAAATGCTGGCTTAGTCCACCGTTCACCTGTATTACCAGCCAATGAAAAGCGTTTGGTATTAACTCTAGATTTTGTTAATTGATAAGTAGTTAAATATTGTAGCTTGTCTTATGAAGCTAACAATTACATGTACTTGGAAAGTGATGTGAGGTATTCCCAAGCTATTATTTATGGAATTAAATAAACTATAACATAATTTATATAGTGTTTATTATAATTCTCATGTAAAAAAGAGGATAAAAGACTATCAAATACAAATATTATTGGAAGATATTAAGATATAATACACATAATAAATTTCTTGACTGGATAAAAGATGAACAGCATCATAGCATTAGAAGAACTAGTAAGATCAGAAGAAGAACGTGTTAATTTTGAGAGAAAACAACTTGCAAGGCACGAATCAGGAGAGCAAAAACTTTCACGATTAGCCTTTGCCTCAGCAGAATCCAAACTATACGAATCCCAAGAATTACTTACTAAACACAAAGCTATGTTAGAAGAGTTAAAAAAACAAGATCAAGATGAACTTGAAGAAAAAGAAAAAATAGAAGAAGCTATTCGAAGAAAAAAGTATTTTGAAGAACAAAATATGAGAATCAAAAATTATAATGAAAAAAGTGATGATCAAAAGCTTGAAGCTATGATGATACTTGATGAGTTGCATGAAGATATTGGCTTTGAAGATGATGAGCTTTTTGAAATAGCTCAAAAATCCTTGGAATTACACCTAAAAGATCATAGTGAACTAGCAAATAAATTAACACAAATAAGAGAAAGATTTAAAAGCTTACTTCAAATAAAAGGTGATGAAAATATAAAAGAACTTGAAATGCTAAATTACAGAATTCCTGTATTAGTATTGCATTTTTCTGTATTATTAGACATTTTCAAAGAAAACTTTATAGAAATAGATAACCTAGGAAATAAAACTAGTACTTTTCATGGTTTCCCAAAATATGAAGATTGGTGGATTCAAGAACTTTGGAATAGTCATCAAGCTTATTTTGCACTATTTAGATGGAAAGCTATTATCAAAAGATTTTGTAAAACTGGTGAACAAAAAAGGTCTTGGACTAAGATATTTGATTCATGGATTTTTGTAAAAAAAGTTCTAAATGACAAAGGAGCCATGGCTTATAACTATCATTTTGCTTTAGATTCACTACTTTTAGAATATGCAGAACTAGAAGAAGAACTAAATAGTAAAAACTTAGAGTCAATGGAAACTATAATAAAACGAATCACAAGTAAAGAAGACTTTTCAACTGTTATGAAAAATCATAATATCATAACTCCATATTTAAAATACAAGAAAAATAGAATTGAAAACCCTGAAGAAGATAAATAAACAAAAGTATTTAACTACTTTTGTTTAAACCACTCATAACACTCATCACTTACATGATAGTTGCCATTATTAACACCAAACATTTTAGCAGCTAAATAGTTATGAAAATCCACAACTATTCGCTCAACTTCTAAAAGCTTACCACCTTTTGAATATTTTGATTTCATGGCTTTTTGTACAGCTTCACAAATTTCTTTATCTTCTTGTAAAAAGGCATTTGAAAAGCCTTGTTCACTTTTACTTCCAGCACTACCATAAGTGTTTACGCCCCCTGCTCTAACCTCGCAAGAAGTTGCGTTTTTAGGATTTATAGCAATCCAAGAAAGACCTTCATAAGTTAAAATTCCTACAAAAGAAGGTGGCAGAGAAATAAGCACATAAAAATCTTTTGATTTATTCTCACCCAATAACCAATTTAGATTTATAGAACTATCTTTCATGGCTCCACCCGTCACTGTATAATCAGCTCCACCTTCTAAATAAAAAGCTTCTTTTGTAGGAGTTACAGTTTCTAAAGTCTCCTTGTGAATCATAAACAAGTGATAACTTTCAATTCCATTTTCAATTGCAAGTTTCCAATTTGAATCCCATGATTCAAAAGGAGCTTTAAAAGCTTTTGTAGCTTCTTTATAGTTAAATATTTCTAAGTATTTTTCTATTTCTTTATATCGTGAAGATAGAGGAAGTGCCGTTCCACTTAAGTTTATAAAAATAAGGCCTTGCCAAAGCTCACAACTAAACTCTTTTAAACAATGTGCTTCTTTATTTACTTCTTCTTTTAGTGAAAAAGGAGCGGCTAAAAGCTTGCCCTTTTCATCATATGTCCATGCATGATATGGACATACTAACTTCTTTGTATTTCCAAAACCTTCTTTTACTAACATAGTTCCCCTATGTCTACAAATATTACTAAGGGCTTTAATACTTCCATCTTTTAATCGTCTAATTATTATAGGTTCATCTGCTAAAATCATTGAAAAATAGTCATTTTCTTCCGCTATCTCTTTTTCATGGCACACAAAAACCCAGTCATTTTCAAAGATACTTTGCATCTCTTTTTCATATACTTCATTTGAAGTATATGCTCCAAACGGCAAAGATTCAGCTTTTGATATATCTTGACTAGCGATATTCTCTAGTTCATTTAACATAATTATTCCTTTTTTAGACCAATAGTCTATAAAAGAATTATAAACTTTCTTTCCTTAATAAATATTTAACAAGCAATACACATACTTTTAGTATCATAACAAATACAAAGGATTAAAAATGACTAAATATTTTATAATTGCAGTAGTAGGAATACTAGCTTTCCTATCCACAAACTTCTCTTCAGCAGTAGAAGTTCCAAAGAACAAAAACATTGATTATGAAAAGACTAAAAGAGCATATTTTGCTGGTGGTTGTTTTTGGGGTGTTGAACACCTAATGGAAAGCAAAAAAGGTGTAAAAGATGTAATTAGTGGTTATATGGGTGGAACTGTAGAGAATCCTAGTTATTACGGCGTAATAAAAGGAAATACAGGACATGTAGAGACTGTAGAGGTTATTTATGATCCAAAAGAAGTATCATATGAAACTCTTGCAAAACTATTCTTTGAAATCCATGATCCAACACAAAAAGATGGGCAAGGTCCAGATATAGGAAGTCAATACTTATCAGTAGTATTTTATGGAAATGATGAAGAAAAGAAAACTACTGAGAAACTAATAAATATTCTAGAGACAAAAGGCTATGATGTAGCTACAACGCTTAAACCTCATAGTCCATTTTATGCAGCAGAAGGTTATCACCAAAATTACTATGCAAGAACTGGAAAAGCTCCATATTGTCATGTGTATAAAAAAATCTTTGATTAAACATAATAATTAACTACAAAATTACGCAGACACTGTCTGCGTAATCTATTTTTAGCTACAATTCCAAATGAATTCAAATATTAAAAAACTTACAATCTTTACCCTACTTCTAATCTCTATGACAACAAGTATGTCAAATGTAGCTATTGTTACAGCTTTACCTCATCTAAAAGAGTATTTTACAGATATAAAAAATATAGAGTTTTATTCAAGACTTATGCTAACTCTTCCATCACTTGTGATTGCAGTACTTGCACCTATTTTAGGGCATATTATTTTCAGATTTGGGAAAAAGCGTTCAGCAGTTATTGCCCTTTTTGTATTTGCTTTATCTGGTAGTACTGGATTATATTTAGATAGTTTAGAAATGCTTTTAGCTTCAAGAGCTGTTTTTGGAGTGTGTATTGCTACACTTATGATTGTATCAACTTCTTTAGTTGGTGACTATTTCAAAGAGCAAAGCCGTCATAAATTCATGGGATACCAAAGTGCATTTATGGCTATTGGTGGGGTTGTATTTGTAAGTGGTGGTGGTTTTTTATCTGATATATCTTGGAGATACTCTTTTGGTATTTATCTTATTGGTTTTTTACTTTTACCTTTAGTTATAACACAAATAAAAGAGATAAAAATCACAGAGTTTAAAGAAGATGAAACTCCTGTTAGTTCAAAAATGTATTTTATTTATATACTAGCTTTTTGTTACATGCTGATATTTTTTATTTTACCAACACAAATACCATTTTTACTAATAGAAGAGTTTGGAGCATCTGGGAAATTTGCGGGAAGTATTATCGCTAGTGCATTTTTATCAAATGCCTTAGGAGCTATAACCTTTGCAAAACTTAAAAATAAATACTCTTATTCTAGTATCTTTTTATTGGCAACTGTGATTATAGCTATAGGATTCACAGGAGTTGGGCTTGTTCATAATACTTATTATTTCTTCTTTACAGCTCCACTTCTTGGTTTTGGTGGAGGTATTATGATGACAAATCTTACTGCGTGGATGCTTAGTCGAACTACTATGAAAAAAAGAGTAAAAACATCTGGATACTTTACAAGTGCTTTATTTCTAGGGCAATTTAGTTCACCTCTAGTTTTTCATGGGCTTGTAAGTTTCCTTGGGGTTCAAGACTTTTTCTTTTTTATAGGGATTTCTTTATTTTTTATAGTAAGTATTACTATTCTTGCCATGAGGCTACAAAGGGTTTGATTCGTTTTGGTTTATAGGTAAGTCTGAATACCCATCAAAAAACTTATAAACTCTGGCATTTCTATTTGTATTATCTTTGTAAGGCTCATCTTTTAAATCAATATCCCTACTAAGTAAATACATTTCAATAGTAGCACCAAGCATTGGTACAAATATAATAAATAAAATCTTTGTTATTTTTTCTTTTTTAGAATAATAAATATTCTCTTGCAATACACAAACTATGCCTATTAAAGTAGCCATAAAATATAATATAAAAAGTGCGATTAACATAGCTGTCATGATGTATCCTTTCTATTTGTATTATGCTATTTTAGTATTTAGTTTTTGTGTACTATTTTATTTCTATCTAACTTCTTTATAATAATTATTTAAATAAAATACAAAAAATTATTATTAGGACAAAAAATGGCTGGAATTCTTGGGTATTTATCTGTATTAGCAGACGATATTGGCTCATTAGCTGGGAAAACAATGGCAAGTGCAACAAAATCACTTGCAACTTCACTGGATGATGTGGGGATTTTATTTGATGATATTGTTACATATACAAAACTTGCAAGTGTTAAGTCTTCTGGACTTATAGTTGATGACTTAGCTGCAATCTCTAGTTTCACCAATGAAACGACTTCAGATATTTTGAAAAAAGAGCTTGAGAAAGCAAATTCTGTTGAAGAGTTAAAACAAAATATTAAAAATCTTGATTCTAAATCTCAAGAAGAAATTATGCTTGAGTTAGAACAAATAAAAGCAGTAGCTATAAAACAAGCTCAAAAAACAGCTGCAAAAAGAGAACTTCCAATCGTATATAAAATAGCAAAGGGAAGTTTTAAAAATAAATTTATCATTATTCCAATTATTTTGATTTTAAGTGCAATTGCCCCTTGGCTTATTGCTCCTGCACTTATTATAGGTGGAATTTATCTAGCATATGAAGGAGTTGAAGCAATCTTAGAAAAGTTCTTTCACCATGAACACAAAAAAGAAAATACAAATGAAGAAGTATTATCAAATGAAGAATTTGAAGCACAAAAAGTGGCAAGTGCTGTAAAAACTGATTTTATTTTATCTTTTGAGATTATGGTTATTGCATTAAGTTTAGTTGCTGATTCTTCATTTATTTTAAAACTTTCTGTTTTAATTATAATTGGACTTATTACTACTGTGGGTGTTTATGGTGTAGTTGCACTTATTATCAAACTTGATGATATAGGTTTTTATTTCCAAGAAAAAGAGTCATCAGGAGCAAAAGCTTTAGGAAATGCTTTAGTTTCTTCTATGCCAGTTTTAATCAAAATTATTTCAGTTGTTGGAACTATTGCTATGCTTGCAGTTGGTGGTGGTATTATTGCCCATGAAACTCATGCCTTAGCATTTTTAGATGAAACTATAAAAAGCCTAGGAATGTTATCTGGAACAATTGAGTTCTTATCTCAAATCTTATTTGGTGTTGTTATTGGTTTAGTAGCAGTTAAACTACTTCCAATATTCCAAAAAATTATAGGAATTTTTAGAAAAAATAAGTCTTAGCCATATCTGCTAAAATATAAAGCATTAAAAGTGCAAAGATGATTTTACTCATGTTATCCATGAATTTATCCTTTTTCTTTTTTTGCTTTTATTCTATATTAACTTATCATAAATAAAACTTTTATATAATCTCTTTTTATTTAACAAAGGAAGAAAAAATTATGTTAAAAAATTCATATTCAAGATTTAGAGTTATTTCGTTTATAGAAGGGCTTTCTTATTTATTACTAGTATTTGTAGCAATGCCTATTAAATATATCGGAGAGAATCCATATCCAGTAAAAATTGTAGGAATGGGTCATGGGGTTTTATTTATATTATTCTGTATATTTTTATTTGAAGCAATGAAAAAATGTAAATGGGATAAAGGTTTAGGATTTCAATATTTTGTATATTCATTAATTCCTTTTGGTTTTTTAATTATTGAAAAATCATTAAAAAAACAAACTCAAGATAACTAATGTTCTCTCAAGCTGGTTTTTTAGGAACTAAAGCTTTATTATTTATGGATGTGGTGACAATATATTTTGCACTGCTTCCATTTTTATTAGCTTATAGTATTTTTTATGCGGTTAAAAAACAGTATAAAAAACACTTTATTTCACAAACTATTATCCTAATTTTAACTCTTTTACTTGTAATTGTATTTGAAATAGGAGTAAGACTAAGTGGTGGTTTTATAGAGTATGCAAAGCATAGCCATATATCATATGACTTCTTAGTTGTATTTTTAATAGTTCATATAATAATTGCCATTGCAGCAGTTGCAGGATGGTTATATCTGTATGTTAGTTCATACAAAATGTATAAACAAGATGGCTTTAAAAGCTTCTCAAATACAAAACATAAAAAAATAGGAAAAGCAATATTTGCATCACTTACACTTACTTCTATTATGGGTGTAAGTATTTATATATTTTTATTTGTCTTATAAACTTGACCAAGCACAATTTTTATAAGTGATCTTTTTGATATGATTTAATAAATTGTATCAAGAAGGTTTTTTATGGATTCAAAAGTAGTTTTAATAACAGGTGCTAGTTCTGGTATGGGAGAACAAACTGCTCTACTTTTAGCAAAAAAAGGATTTATAGTATATGCAGGTTCTAGAACACCTGAAAATATAAATACTAATAATCTAGAAAATCTAATACCTCTAAAACTTGATATCACAGATCCCACAAATATAAAAAACTCAATAAATACAATAGTCAAAAATCATAAAAGAATAGATATCCTAATCAACAATGCAGGTTATGGATTAGTTAGTACAATTGAAGATTTAAACGAAAAAGAGATGTTTGAGCAATACAATGTAAATGTATTTGGACTTCTTAGGGTTTGTAAAGAAACTATTCCTTTTATGAGAGTACAAAATAGCGGTATTATTATCAATATCTCTTCTTTTTTAGGGAAAATTGGCCTTCCTCTACTTACATTATATAATTCTAGTAAATACGCCGTTGAGGGAATAACTGATTCTTTAAGATATGAATTAAGTGAATTTAATATAAGAGTTCATTCAATAATGCCAGGTTTTTTTAATACTGATTTTGCAAAGAAAAATCTAGTTACAAACTTTGATACCTTTGATAAAAACTCACCTTATTCAAAAACTGTATCCAAATTAGCCCCTATAATAGTTGAACAAATAAACCAAGGAAATGACCCAAAAGAAGTAGCTTTTATTATCAAAGAAATAATAGAAAATGAAAACTTCCCTGCAAGGGCAACTATTGGAGAAAAAGCTAAGAAGTTTTTACCTATGAAAAAAGAGTTAAGTGATGAAGACTTTGAACGTAGAGTTCGTGAATATTATAATTTAGGATAAATATGGATAGTTTCTTTTTTAATATCACTGATACAAAATACAAGGTTACAAAGCTTTTTGAGAATAAAAAAAGCCATATAACAAGAGTTGATATATCAAACTCTATTGTATTTTTAGATATAGATTTACAAGATAATGAAGCTATGCAATTTCCAATAAAAAATCTAGATAGAATGGTAGTAATATCAAGTATTAATAATGGTTCTTTTTCATTATTTGATAATATAAAAAATGAAGAGTTTAACTCTAAAAAAGATGATGTAAACATATTTTGTTCATCTAGACAAAACTTCACTCTAAACATCAAAAAAGCTAAGAAGACAAAGATATTTATACTTTTTATTGCTGATTTCTTTCTCAAAAGATATTTATCTGGTAAAAAAAGAGAGCCTTTAGATTTTTTATACAACAAAATACAAGGGGAAATTTCACTTGAACTTATAAATTCTCAAACAATAGATGCTTTGAGTTTATATATTATAAATAAAACCCTAAGTTCCAAAGAGTACTCAAATATGAATAGTATTAGATATGAGCATAATATCATGGAGTTTATTATTCATAGATTTTCACTTTTGGATATTTGTGAAGAAGAGATAAATGAAGAAGAGTTTCAAATAGCTAAAAAAGCAAAAGACTATCTTCTTAAAAACTATGTCTCTCCTCCAACTATTCATGACTTAGCCCATCTTTGCGCTACAAATGAATCTAAACTAAAAATAGTATTTAAACAAGTGTATAAGATGACTATCTATAACTATATACAAAAACTTCGTCTTGAAAAAGCAAACTTATTACTAAAAGATAAGGTTTTAAATATTGGAGAGATTGCTAAAGATGTGGGATATAAACATCAAGGACATTTCTCAAAACTATTTTTCCAAACATATGGAGTTTACCCAAAAGACTTACTTAAAAACTAATTTTCTTATTTTTATTTCTTAAAATTCTTTTATTGCTAAAACATATTTCTTCTAGTGCTAAAACTATATTGATTGCGCGCAATCAATAAGAGTAAGATTGTTGTATATATAAACCAAAGGAATAAATATGTCACAAGTAGTTTTAATAACAGGTGCAACATCAGGAATGGGTGAAATCACAGCTTCAACACTAGCAAAAGCTGGATATAAAGTATATGCAGGAACTAGAAACAAAGAAAATCTTGATTCATATGAGCAAAATATCAGAAATATTTATATTGATGTAACAAAAACAGAGACTATAAAAAAAGCAGTCGCTCAAATTATTGAAACAGAAGGGAAGATTGATATTTTAGTAAACAATGCTGGTTATGGACTAGTAGCAACATTAGAAGAAGGTACAGATGAGGAAATTTTCAATCAGTTTGATGTAAATGTATTTGGACTTATTAAAACTACAAGAGAAGTTTTACCTCATATGAGAGCTTCAAATAGTGGTGTTGTTATAAATATCTCTTCATTTTTAGGAAAAATGGGATTACCTTTATTATCACATTATAATGCATCAAAATACGCAGTTGAAGGTATTGTAGATTCTCTAAGGTTTGAAGTAGCACCTTTTGGGATTAGAGTTCATTCTATTCAAGCAGGATTATTTGGTACAAACTTTGTAAAAAAAGGTTTAGTTGCAAATGCTCAAACTACAGGTGAGAATTCACCATATAAAGACTTAGTAGCTCACTTTGTACCAATTGTTGCAAAAGCTATTAATGAAGGACCAAATCCACAACCAATAGCAGATGCAGTGAAAAATATAATCGAAGACGAAAACAGCGATATTGCAGTAGCCGTTGGAGCAGAAGCCACTACTTTTGTACCATTAAGAAAAGAGTTAAGTGATAAAGATTTTGAAAATAAAATCAAAGAAACATTTGGAATCTAAAACAAAGAGAAAAACATGAAAACTATTATCCAAGTTATTATTGTAGCTTTTATAGTTATCTCTGTTTTATTATCCCTTCCTTCTATTTTGAAGCAAAGGGATTTTAAAACCTATGAAGATGATCTTTTACGTAAAACTGCAATTGCTAAAGGCTTAAAAGCAATACCTAGTACTTATGAAGACTTAGAAAATATTTATAAACAAAAAAATATTACTTTAGAAAAAGAGAAGATACTATTAGGAAAAGAACTATTCTTTGAAACAAAACTATCAAAAAACAATGATATTTCTTGTGCAACTTGCCATTTAATTAGTAAAAATCAAGAAGAAAAGAAAATCATTTTAAATGCACTGACTTCAAATAAACAACCCAATGATATGACAAATGCAAATAACTGCGTAGTATGTCATTTGGGAGATGAAAGTGGAACTGATAGACTCTCAACATCTATTGGAAGTGACGGAAAACAAAACCCATATCATTTAAATACTATGACTATTTTAAACACTTCTTTAGCTAAATTTTTAACTTGGAGTGGTGAAGTAAAAAGCTTAGAAGAAGAGATAGACAAAGCAATAAAAGCCCCACATCAACTAAATATGAAAGAAGATATTTTAGTATCAAAATTTCATGAAGATGAAAAATATAAAGATTTAAATCTTAATTACGAAGATATTAAAAGCTCAATTGCTTCATATATTAGAACCTTACTTACAAGAAGTAGTTTTGATGAGTTTTTAGAAGGTGATAACAATGCAATAAATGCCCAAGCAAAACAAGGCTTAGTAAACTTTATGAATTACGGATGTAGTGGTTGTCACACTGGTATGAGTGTTGGAGGTCAAAGTGTTCAAAGATTTCCTTTAAGACATTTTGCAAGAATCCATGACTTACGACCAAACTTAGGCTCAGCTCCTGAATTTAAAATCATAGATAATAGTTTTCCTTTTGAAAATAAAGGTGGATTTAAAGGCCGTGCTGATACGAACTTCTTTAGAGTTCCAATATTGAGAAATGTAACAAAAACATCTCCATATTTTCATAATGGAAGTGTAGATAAGATAAAAGAAGCAGTTGAAATTATGGGAAGACATCAATTAGGATTAAACCTGACAAGTAAACAAATAGATGAAATAGTAGCTTTTCTTAAAACTTTAGAAGGAAATATTGTGGATTATTCTATAGAAAAAGGAGCCAATAAATGAAATTTTTAAATGTAAAATGGCTAATAATTATAATCTTTTTAACAGGAATATTACAAATGGATATTTTAAATCTTCCATGGGAATACTTAAAGGCTATATCTGTAATACACGCTTTTTTATCTATAGTGTTTTCAATATTTTATATTATTCCTTTTGTAAATAAACACGCTTATAAATATATAGTTGTAAAAAGAGTAAATAGCTTACTTGGCTGGGTTTTAGGTTTTGTTTTACTACTTATTATACTTAGTGGTTTTTATCTATTTTTCATAGGAAATACAGGTGGAAATATTCTTGGGATAATTTCATTTAATATTCATCTTTATGGTTCATTTGTACTTATAATATTTTTATTATCACATACAAAAAATATGCACAAAAAGCCTATGATAAATACTTTGCTTTTAGTATCTCTTTTATCTTTTACTCTTACAAATGAAGTAAATGCCTATGACAAAGCTCTAGTTGGAATAAACCTAGAAAATGATAAAACGATGTATCACAATGAAGACTGGACAAACTCTACAAAATGTAAGTCTTGTCATAGTGAAATATTTAATCAATGGGCAAACTCAAATCATAAAAATCTAGTAGGTTCAAACCCTTATTATATGGCATTAGAAGCAATAGCAGGAGAAGTTGAAGGACAAGAGTTTAGACAGTGGTGTATGGGCTGTCATAATCCAAGTGGTCTTACAACTGGACTTTCTAAAACTAGTCATAATATGAATGAAAATAGCTTAGCTAATACCCTATTTGAAAAAGATGGTAAAAACCTAGTTGATAACTATAAAAAACATGGAAATTCAAGACTGGAAGAAGGAGTTTCATGTCTTACTTGTCATAGAATTTCTGAGGCTTCAAGTGTTGGAAACTCTTCTTACTCACTAGACTTAACAAATAGAAAAAAATATCCCTTTGAAGATGAAGAGTCAAGTATAGGAGAATATTTAGGTCATAAATTTATAAATGCCAAACCCAAAGAGCACAAAGATAGTTATATGAAACCTTTATACAAAGACCCAAAATACTGTGCTTCTTGTCATGATGAAACTTCACCAATAACTGGTAAAAAAATTGTTTCTACTTATCAACAATGGAAAGACTCAGAGTATAATAACCCAAATGATAAGTCTAAAAATAAAACTTGTATTGATTGTCATATGACAAAACTTGAAAATGGAAAGTTCTCACCACTAAGAGGAGTTTCAACAGATGGAGGAGCTATTAAAGATGATGTAAAAGTACACTACTTCGCAGGTTCAAACCATTTTTTAGCAGGATTAAAAGATAAAGAAGCAGAAAGTCAAATAATACAACTACTTAAAACCTCAGCAAAACTTGATGTAAATATCAAAGGTAATCAAGTACACGTAGGAGTTACAAATGTAGGAGCAGGACATCATCTACCTACTGGTGTTGGTGATTTTAGAGAGCTTTGGCTTGATATTACTATAAAAGATAAAAACAAAAAAATAGTATTTTCAAGTGGAAAACTAAAAGAAAATGGAAACCTTGGAGAAGATGCTAGACCATTTATGAAAGTATTTGGAGATGAAAATGGTAAGCCTGTTGGACTTTTATTTTGGAAATATAAAACACTTTTAAAAGATACTAGAATTCCAGCAAAACAAAGAAGAGTCGAGGCATATAATTTAAAAGAAAATCTTGTTTATCCATTAAATGTAGAAGTAAAATTAAACTTTAGAATATACCCACAATGGGTTACAGATGCCGTAAAAAAGACTTTTCCAAGTCTTCCTAATCCTCCAGTAATAACACTAGAAGAGATAAAAAAAGAATTTAAAAAGTAGGTTTAAAACCTTACTTTTTATTTAATTAAATCTTTTCTTGCAAAAATATAAAAAAGTGACATTAAAGGTACTATTAAAACGGCTATAAACCAGAATTTTTTCTCTTTTTCATTTTTAAACTTATTTGAAATAATAGAAAATATGGAGTAAAACCAGATTGCAATAACTATTACAATACCTACAATTGCATAAGTTGCCATGAGAACTCCTTTTATTTCATTATATGCCTATATTTATTAAAACAATAAAAAGAAATAAAATTAGTTTTTGAAAGTAAAGATAAAAAGTTATTTAGCTTCTTTATCTTTTAAAGCTTGGGCTTCTCGAAGTTTATCTTTTTTACTTTTTCTCTTACCCTTTACAGGTTCTTTCCCTTTAGCTTTCTTAACAACCTGCCCTTGTAATTCAAAACCTTCTATTTGTTCTTTATCAAGGTTGATTTTACATCTTTTTTCAATCAATTTAAAATGCTCTGCATTTTCTAAAGTAACAAAAGAGATAGCAAGACCATCTTTCCCTGCTCTTCCTGTTCGTCCAATTCTGTGTATATAATCAGCCGTAGCTCTTGGTAAATCAAAATTAACTACACAAGATATATCATCTACATGAAGCCCACGTGCAGCAATATCAGTTGCAAAAAGCACTTTTATTTTTTTATCTTTAAAATCTTCTAGAGTTTCAATTCTTTCTTCTTGAAGTAAATCCCCATGGAAAGACTCAGCATCAATACCATGTTTTCTAAACTTAGCAGCAATATTATCACTAGCTCTTTTATTTGCCATAAAAACTAAAACCTGATTCCAATCGTTTGATTTAATAAGTTCTCTTAATAAAGGGCTTCTATTTTCATGGTTTACTAATATTGCTCTTTGTTTAATATTTTCAACTGTTGGTGTTTCATCTTCTTGTTCTATTTTAATAGCAGATGTTGTTATCTTAGAAGCAATGTCTAACATCTTTTGAGGATAAGTAGCTGAAAATAGTAAATTTTGTCTTTCTTTTGGTAAAAGCTTTAAAACTTCATCTAATTCTTCCATAAAACCTAAATCAAGCATCTTATCCGCTTCATCAAGGACAAAAAACTCTATCTTTTCAAGATTGATTTGCTTTTTATTTATTATGTCTAGTAAACGCCCAGTAGTTGCAACTACAATATCACAACCTTTTTGTATATCTAAAAGTTGATCCCCAATACTTTGACCACCTATTATAGATACAATTTTTGGTTTTTTATTAAAATTACTTGCAAAAGTTTCAAAAGTATTTGCAACTTGTAAAGTAAGCTCTCTTGTAGGAGTTAAAACCAAAGTTTTGATTTTTGATTTTCCAGAATAAGGATTGTTTATAAAGTGATTTAAAATAGGTAAAACAAAACTAGCAGTCTTTCCACTTCCTGTTTGTGCTTTAGCTAATAAATCCTTTTTTAGCATAACTTCACCTATTACATTTTCTTGTATTGAAGTTGTTTCTTTGTAGTTATTTTCTTCAAGTGATTTTAGAATATTTTCATGAAGATTGAAATCGCTAAATTGCATAAAAGTCCTTATTATATTTGCTCGTATTTTAGGGGGTTTTAGCTTTAAACCTAATATAAAGAAATAAAAAAACAAAGTTAATATAGTCTAATTTTAACTAGTAAAAAATTCAGGAAAATTTCGCCAAAAATTTATCTTTTATCATACTTTCTTATGCTAATATACCGCCTTTTTAATCAAACAAAGGAGTACTTTGAGAACAAAACAATATTCAGTTAAAGTTTGTGAAATGACTTTGACTAATGAAGATGAATTTATATCTTTTTTTGAGATCAATTACATTCTATTTAAAGACCACCTTATTGTAATAAATGGTCAAATGACAAAGAAAGTTGAAGCTTACTTAAATGAAAAAGAACTTCAATATTTAGTTAATGTAAACTTACCAAAAGGACAAGGTAGAGTTGCAATAGATAAAGAGATTCAAGAACAAAAAGAACAACATCAGCTTGAACAATTACAAAAAGAACATGAGTTATCAAAGCTATCAAATAGATTACAAAATAATTTAAAAGTTAGAGATACACTTGTACGAAGTGGACAAGAATTAAATATCGAAGGAGATTTACTATTACTAAATAGAGTAAATAGTGGAGCTTCAATCATAATAAATGGAAACCTTATCATTACTCAAATAGTTGATGGTTCAATTAGATGTAATGGTAACTTTATGATGTTACAAACATCACCCAAAGCAAATATAGTTTTTAATGATATTGAAATTGATAATACATCATTAAACGAAAAATTAAATAAAGTAGAATTTATAAATAATCAAATAGTAATAACACCGATATTAAAGGAGACAAATTGGGTATCGTAATAGCAGTAATTAGTGGAAAAGGTGGTGTTGGTAAAACAACTACTACTGCAAATATTGGTCTTGGTATCGCAATGAACGACAAAAGATGTGTTGTTGTTGATTTTGATATTGGACAAAGAAATCTTGATATGATTTTAGGTTTAGAAAACCGAGTTGTATATGATATGGTTCAGGTTATGGATGGTGAAGTTGGTTTAAAACAAGCACTAATCAAAAGTAAAATGAATGACAACTTACACTTCCTAGCAGCTTCACAAACAAAAGATAAAACTGCTTTACAATCTGATAAGATTTTTAATCTAGTAAGTGCTTTAAAAGCAGATTTTGATTATGTAATTTTAGATGCACCTGCTGGAATTGAAAGCGGATATGAGCATACTATTGAGTTTGCAGATACTGCAATTATTGTAGTAAATCCTGAGGTATCTTCTATTAGAGATGCGGATAGAGCTATTGGTATTTTAGACTCTAAATCTCAAAAAGTAAAAGATGGTTCAGAAGTAAATAAACACCTAATTATCAATAGAATTGATGCAAAAATGGTACAAAGTGGTGAGATGCTTACAAGTCAAGATATTATTGATATTTTAAGTATTCCATTAATTGGAAAAGTTCCTGAAGATAGAGGAATTATTGATGCATCAAATCAAGGTAAACCAATTATCTTAGATAAAAACTCTAGTGCTGGACAAGCATACTCTAGAATCTCTGCAAGACTTTGTGGGCAAGAGGTAGCATTAGAAGATGTTGAAACTGTACAAACTGGTCTAATGTCAAAAATAAAGGGGATTTTTAAATAATGTTCCCTTGGTTTAAAAAGAAAAAAAGCGCAAGCACGGCAAAAGATAGACTAACTATTGCAATTATGTCAGATAGAGATAATAACTCTTATCCATTTATGGATCAAATGAAAGCAGAAATAATTGAAGTAGTAAAAAAATACATGGGTGTAAAAGCTATTGAAATTAAAAAAGATGTAGATGGTGATGTTGAAGCCCTGTCTATTGATGTACAACTAGACAAAAAAGTATAAGAAGAGCTAAATAGCCCTTCTTATATAAATACTTAGAATTTAAATAATCCTGTTTCATTTAGGATAACTACGATTAATGCAATTGGAATTACATATTGAACCATAACAAACCAAATTTTAGTTAAGAAAGACCCCATTAATGGAACTAACTCACCTTTGATTGTATCTTTATCCATAAAGTGACCTACGAATACAACTGCTAAAATTCCACCAATTGGAACTAAAATAGTAGAAGCTACGAAGTCTAACCAATCAAATAAACCTTTATCTCCAACCATTAACATTGGTGAGTAATCTGAAATATTTGATAATAATGCAGCAACACCTAATACATAGAAGAAAATACTACAAATCATTGCAGCTTTAATTCTTGAATAGTTGAATCTATTTACAAAGAAAGAAACCATTGGCTCTAACATTGAAATTGCAGAAGTAACACCAGCAAATGCAATAGCAACAAAGAATAATAAAGCTAATACAGAACCAATTGATCCAAACTCATAGAATACTGATGGTAATGAAATAAATACTAATCCAGCACCTTTAGTTGACTCAGCACCTTTATCAAATAATAAAGTAAAGATAATTAAACCAGCAACAATAGCAACCATTGTATCAATAATTGAAATTAAGATTGATGATTTTACGATATTTGCATCTTTTGGTAAAGAAGCAGCATATGTAATAATAATACCCATACCTAATGATAATGTATAGAATGCTTGTCCAATAGCCACAATAACAGCTTCAGAGCTTAACTTTGAGAAGTCAGCATCAAACATAAAATGAACTGCTTTTGTAAAACTTTCGTCAATTGTTACAGAATAAACAAATAACATTGATAAAATAAGTGCTAATAATGGCATTAAGATTTTATTGATTTTTTCAATACCGTCTTTGATACCTCTTAAAATAATAGATGTAACTAAAACAAATACAATTGTATGATATGTAAGTTGCGTTTTAACATCTGTTGTTAACAATGTCATAAAAATATCTTTTGACTCTTCTACTGTTGCAGGAAGTCCTTGAAAAGACAATGTAATATAGTGGAAAATCCATCCAATTACTACTGAGTAATAAGATAATATAATTAATGGCACAACTACTATAAACCCGGCATATTTCCAAAGGTTCTTTTTCTTAACTGCCAAGCTTTCAAACATTGTAACAGCGTCACTTTGTCCTAACTTACCAATAAGTAATTCTGCAATTAATACAAAAACACCAACAAAAAGAGCTGTAACTAAATAAACTAGTACAAAAGCTCCACCACCATACTCACCAGTAACATATGGAAATTTCCAAACATTACCTAATCCAACAGCTGACCCAACTGCTGCAAGAATAAAACCGAATCTACTAAAACGTGCGGTACTCATAATTCTCCTTAATTAATTAAACTTGAGATTTTATCCAAAATTAAATTAATAAATTACTTTACAATATAAAACTAGTAATAATTATGTATAAATTATGTAAGAAAGCCTATCTAATGGACTATATAGTCAAATATTATTTTCATACAATTAAATTATTTTTACTTCTATTCCTATCTTAAAATGAATTTGATATAATAGTTTTCATAAGGTGAAAAATGAATATAGATAAAGAATTAGCATTTGAAAGATTAAAAAAAAGTTTAGATACATACAAAATACTTAGCAATGAAACATGGGAAGATTTTAAAAATATTTGTACTTTTCTACATATTAAAAAAAATGAAAGTATATGTAAAATCAACGAAAAACCAAAAGGTTTTCACTTCGTAAGTGCTGGTTTATTTAGAACTTATATTTTAAATGAAAAAGGAGTTGAGTACAATAAAAACTTCTTTAATGAAAACATGTTCCCTGGATCAATGGTAGCACTACTTACAAATGAAACTTCTTGTTTTGAGATTGAAGCTTTAGAAGATTCACAAGTTATTTTTATTGACTTCAAAAAATATCGAGAACTTTTACTAAAATATGAAGATTTAAAGCTTTTTCATATTTATTACTTGGAAAAAAACTGGGTTATTCATAAAGATGGAAGAGAAGTTGATATTGTACAAAAAGATGCAGATGAAAGATATGAGGATTTTGAGCAAAATTATCCAGAACTTTCTAAAAGATTAACTCAATATCATATTGCATCCCATTTAGGAATTACTCCTACACAATTAAGTAGAATCAGAAAAAAAAGAATCTAAAATCAACATATGTAAATGACAAGCATTTAATAGAACTGTTATACTCCACTTTGAATACAAAGAAAGGATATAAGTAATGACATATTTAATGTTTATGGCTTTTTTAGCTGGAATTGCCCTAGCTACACAAGCCACTTTAAACACTCACTTAGGCCAAATACTCTCAAGCTCATTATTAGCAACTTTAGTAGCGTTCTTAAGTAGTAGCCTAATTATGAGTATTGTAATATTAAGCTATGTAAAAAAACTACCCTCAATGGAAGTTATCAAATCTGTTCCTTTATACTTATGGTTTACAGGTGGACTTCTAAGTGCTTTTGCATTGGCATTGTTTTATTACTTAATACCAAAAATTGGAATTTTACCACTAGTATCACTATCTTTAGCCGGACAACTAATATTTGCAGTAATTGCAGGACATTTTGGTTTATTTAACTTTCCTGTAACTTCAATAGATACTAGTAAAATAATAGGTGTAGCTTCAATGTTACTAGCAATTTTTTTAATAAACAAATAAAACAAAGGTTAAAAATGAATAATAATGAATTAATACAAAACAATATAACTAATCTAACAAATTTATTTAAATTAATGGGTTCAAAAGAAAAAGAGATTTCAAATAAAAAGATTTTAAATTTATCAAATTCTTGGCCAAATAGATTATGGATGCCATATGATTATAATAAAAATGATTTACAAGAAGCTATAAATACAAACGAAAAAGAAGAAAGGTCATATATCTTATCTTTATGGGAAAGAGACGAAGAAATATTTCAAGAGTCAATAAAAGAGTTAGAATCAAAAGAATATAAGGTTTTATTTAAACAAATTGGAATGCACTTAGATTTAAATACTGTAAATATAGAAGAAAATAGTGATTTAGAGATTAAACTCATAGAGAAAAAAGAAGATATAAAACTTTGGACAAAAATTGCATCTAATTCTTTTGGCTATGAAATTGACGTAAATATCATACAAAAAATAGCTGAAGATAAAAATACTTACTTTTTATTAGCTTATAAAAATGATATTGCAGTTGCTACAACATTGTTATATGAGAATTCATCTGTAATGGGTGTACATTTAGTTGGAGTACCAAAAGAGTATAGAGCACAAGGAATTGCTGAAAATATTATGAAAAGAGCTATAAATATATCAAAAGATAAAAAAATTGATTTTATGGTTTTACAAGCATCACTTTTAGGATTAGGGATTTATAAAAGATTAGGTTTTAAAGAAAACTTTATGTTAAGAAACTATCAAAAGTAAATATATTAAATTATTTATTTAAAAAAATTAGGATTTTAAAAGGGTAAATAAAAATTATTTTATTTACCCTTTTTGATTCATATTCTAAATATTAAAATGCAAAAGCAATATCACTTATACCTAAAGTATAAATATTTATTTTAACTCCAGAACTATCTAAAATAGAGTAAGAAACTGTCAATTCATTTGGATTATCAATTTCACTATTTTCTTCTACAAATTTTACATATTTATCATAATCAATAATGCTATAAATAAACATAGCTTTTTCTTTAAACTTTTCATTGTTTATATATCTGTCATATACTTCTTTATATGCTACTTCATCATATTTATCATAAAAGTTTTTCTTGTACATATCTTCACAATATTGCTCTTTAGTAAACTCATCAGTAGAATACTTAAAATAGTCATCTGCAATTATAGATTGTAAATCAGGGTGAATTTCAAAAAAGTTGTATTTGATATATCCATTTTCATTTGATATTTCATGTGTAGTTTTAATCATCTAAATCATACCTCAAAAATTTTTCATCATTTTAACATAGCTTATGTTTAGGATAACTTCTAAAGATCTAGCTTCTATGCTTTTTTATTATGTTTTAAATCATAATAAAAACTTTAAACTTTTTTGTTTTTCAACTGTAATATATTTTATTATATTAAATATTATACAATATGTATCAATCTTATATTTAAATAGGGCGTTAATAAATTTAGTTTTTTATTATCTTTTTTTCAAAAAATTATTAATCCTATAGCTACTATACAGTAATCTCTGCGGAATAAAAATGAACACTTTATTAATACCTTATAGAGAAATAAACACTTATACTTTGTATAGTTTATATATTTATGATAAATTAATTTTTTCATATATTTAGTAAAAGTTTTATTATTGAAGTAAGCCCTACTACTTCTAAACATATATTTATAAAATAATTTATACCAAGAGTAAGAAATATTGCCCTACTCTTTTTAATATTTGTAAAGAAGAAAAGAAAAATTAGATTTGAGAGTAAATTTGTCCCACAGAAATACCTGCATCATTTAGAGGTATTTGTTTTGAATAATAGAAGTTTTTGTTTTCTTCTTTTAGTTTTGTACTTACAAGCTCTAGAAGAGTTTTGTTTTGGAACACTCCTCCTGTAAGTACAACATCCAAAGAAGAGTAAGAAGATGAAATATCTAATATAATCTGGCAAAGTGTATTTATAAACTTTGTACATATATATTTTGGATCTTTTTCATTTATTATTTGCTTTATCATTAAAGATAAATCTATTTGATTATCTATTATTTCATAATCATAAAAAGTACTAATAGTTTTATCATAATTCTGCTCAATTTGAAGGCCTGTTTCCCCTTCGTAGCTTTGAGTATGACAAAGATTAGCAAACGATGCAATAGCATCAAATACTCTACCCACAGAGCTTGTATTTGGTGCGTTTAATCCCTTTTGCCACATCATATACATCATTTTTAGCTCAGTTGTTGAGAACTCATTTATAAGCTCTATTTCAAGCTCTTGTATTTCTTCAAAAGTATAGCTATCAAAAAGTAAAGATAAGGCAACTCTTTTAGGTTCTTTTACTGCTTTCTCTCCACCAAAGAGTTTGAAATTTTTTATATAGTTTACTCTTTCATAGTCTTTACTATCACAGATAAAAACTTCTCCACCCCAAATAGTATCATCATCTCCATAACCTGTACCATCAAAACAAAAAGCAAGTACTTTTTTATCCAGATTGTACTCTGCCATAACAGATAAAGCATGGGCATAGTGATGTTGTATTTGTATATATTCTTGTGCAAAGTTATCCATTTTAAGACTATCTACATATTTCGTTGATTCATACAAAGGATGTTTATCATATACAACAATATCAGGAGTGAAATCATAAAAGTCTTTAAAAGTCTCAATTGTTCTTTTGAAATACTCCACAGATTCTATAGAATTTAGATCTGCAATATGAGGGGATAATATTAGATTATCATCAAAAGCAATTGCAATAGTTGACTTCTGATTTGCTCCTAAAGCTAATATTTTTTTATCTATTTTCTTAGGTAGTTTTATAGCAGTTGGAGCATAACCTCTTGCATTTCGTAACTTCGAGATATCATCATTTACTACTTGAACTACTGAGTCATCACAAGCATTTATAATGTCCCTATTAAAATCTAAAACATAGTCAACTACACTACTAAGTTTCTCTATGATTTCATCTTTAAATCTTATGATTGGTTCATCTTTTAAATTAGCACTAGTAGCTACTATAGGATTGTCTAAATACCTAAATAGAAGATGATGTAAAGGTGTATAAGCCATAAAGCACCCTTGTCTATCAATATTAGGAGAAATAAAAGAACTTAAGTTAGTATTTTTTTGTTTTTTTACTAGTGTTATTGGTTTTTCTTTTGAGTTTATAACTTCTTCTTCTTTTGAAGATAATTGTGTATAATCTTTAACACTATTTATATTTTTAAACATCAGAGCAAATGGTTTATTTGGTCTATTTTTTCTAAGTCTTAATTCTTCTACAACTTTATCATTTGTAGCATCGCAAACTAGATGAAAACCACCTAATCCTTTAATAGCAACAATATTACCTTCTTTGATTAATGTAGCTATTTGTTTTATAGCTGATGTCTCAGTACTTAAAACTTCATCTTTAGTATTATACAAACTTACATTTGGGCCGCATTTTTCACAAGAAACTGGCTGAGCATGATACCTTCTATTTGTTGGATCTTTATACTCTTTTTCACAAGCTTCACAAAGATTAAATTCATTCATTGAAGTATTACATCTATCATAAGGAACGGTCTTAATAATTGAGTATCTAGGACCACAATTTGTACAGTTAGTCAAAGCATAATCTGCTCTAAAATTTGTAGGGTCATTTATGTCATTTATGCAGTCATCACAAACTGCAATATCAGGTGAGATTATTGTAGATTTATTATTTGAGTTTTGACTCTGTATTATTTCAAAAGAGTCATATATAGTTTTGTCTTTTTCATCTTGAATATCAAGGGAGTCAATTTTACTTAAAACTGGTGCATTGTTTTTAAGCTCATATAAAAACTGCTCCAAAATTTCTTGGGAGCATTGAAGAGAAATATTTACACCTTTATCATCATTGTTAACCCAACCTTTGATTTTATATTTCAATGCTAGGTTATAAATAAAAGGACGAAAGCCAACTCCTTGAACTATCCCTTTTACTTCAATTCTTACACTTACCATTTGGCCTCACTATTTTTGTATTACAAATTCCTTATTATAATAAATATTGAAATTCTTTGTAATACTTTTTTCTACTAATGAAGTAAATATATCATATCTAAACATATCACCACATAAACTAACCCCATCTAGGTCATGTTCTGCGTTTATATTATCAATATCATAAGCAATAAAGTGGGCTAAACTCTCAATAAACCCCAAAGATATAGTCTCTTCCTCTACACCTGCTAGCTTAAAACTCATAGCAGATCTTATTAGTTTTACATAATCAAACTCACGATTAAATAGTTTATCATTTGAGCTTAGTTTATAATCAATCCTAGGCCCCTTCTCTAACATACAGTTCTGTGCATTTTCTAAGATATCTTTTTCAAAACATAATATCTCTTTTGCAATTTGCCAATAATTATAAAAAGATTTTGTTTTGTATACTGAGATATCTGTATTTATAGCTTTTTCATAATCTTGTGGAAATTTATCTTTATAATTTTCAAAGAGTTTTAGACCTGTTTCATCTTCACTTAGTTGAGTAAAAAAATCTTTTGCACTAGTTGGAATATAAAAAGGTTTTACAATATCTATAAGCCCATCAAATTTTTGACTATAAAAAGATAAACCATCATCATCTTTTGTACTTATATAAAAGTTTAAAATTGAATTATCAAAAAGGTCATTTTCAGCTAAAACTGTCATAAAATGAGATTTATTTTTTTCTTCAAATTTATTATATATTACATCTATATTTTTATCATATGAACTTGATTTTATAAATAGTTTCTTATTATCAAAGCATTTTATATGAGGAATATCTAAAAGCTTATTTTTTATTATTTTTTCATTTATATCTAAAAATAAATCAAATTCATTTTTATTATTTTCTATATTTAAAAAAGCTATGTTTAATTTAGATAATTCTTGTGATAAAAAATATAAAGTCAAATCATTTGCAAGTCTGATATTTATAGAATCTTTTTTGATTTGATTTTTCTGTTTATAAATTTCATTTATTTTAAAATCAATTGAAGGTTTTTCAATACTAGCAAGTGCAACTATATCTGTTTTATTTTCAACTACTAAAGAAGAGATACTTAATAAACTTGTAGATAATAAATTTGTACTATTATTTAAATCTTCTAGTTTTGAGAAAATAAAAGTTCCACTTAATGTTTTGATTTTAACTTTTTGATTTTCATTTATTTTTTGTGCTAAGTTTTCAAAAAGTTCTTTTGAGGATTTTACTTCTTCATTATATAAAAGAAAACTACCCTCTTTAAATGAATCGCAAACTTCACAAGATTTAAATGCATTATAATAGTTTTCATTTTCTTCATCTTCTACTTCTTTTAAACATGATGGACAAAATGATATTAATCTATCATCCTCTAAAGAAGTAGCTTTTATATTCTCAAAACTATCTAAAGCATTGATTTGTAAATCATAATAATAGATTGACATAGGAATATATTCAGATAAAGAAGAGGAAAACTCTTCTAAAACTTCAAGAGAAGCTTCCATGTATAAACATACATAGTCTTGATTTTGAGATATTTTGTATTCACAGGGTACTTTTTTTGCAGCAAAATCTAAAAACTTAGCTAAAGTTTTGTTTTTTGATATATATTTAAATTTAAACTCTAGGACCATTTTTTATTTCCCTTTTAAAAGATACTCTAGAAATTTCTTCAATATTAGTTTCTACATCAACCTTATTTACACTAACACCTATCTTTTCTAAATACTTTAGTACTACATTTTCCATAGTATTTACGGCACTTATAATTTCATTACTTAAATCAAAAGTAGTATCATCAGCAACTCTTTTAGGGATAACTCCTAAAACATTTGTTGTTGGCAAATCATAGTTCATATCTATCATATTTAGAGTTTGAAGCATCTCTATTTCATGGGCACTTCCTTGCCAGTTAATATATGAAGGTGTTTTTTTATAATCAAAAAAATAAACATCTCCCGCTTTTGAATCCAAAGCATCAACACAATCAACTACAATAACCTCATCATATTTAACAATCTCAGGGATTAATCTTTGAGCTAGAGTTCCCCCATCTACAATACTTACTGTAGATTCTTCCGATATAAACTCATATTTTTCATCTAAATAATGCACAAAATGCGCACCAATTCCTTCATCTTGGAATAGGATATTTCCTATTCCTAGTATTAATATATTCATTTTTTATCTTCCCATTTATATCCAGAAACAATAGAGTCCATAGCTCCACTTTTCCCATAAATTGAGTTAAATACTGATAAGTAAATATGAATTGGTAAGAAAACAATAAACACCCACATAAAGATATGGTGTACTTCTCTAACAACTGCTAATCCACCCATCATCACTTCAAGAGGTCTTAATACATCATATAAAACTCCACCTAATCCCTCATGATAAACATGAATATGTAAAATCAATCCAGTAACACAAACACCTATAATTGCCACATAAATCCCAAGATATGCCATAAATTGCAGAGGATTATAAACACCTTTTAAATGTGCATGTTTCCCTATTAACATATAATATTTTATTTGTTTTATCCAAACTTTAGGACTTAAAAAATCCCAAAAAGAGACTCTTTCAAGCTTACTTTGCTTATCAAAAATAAATAGGTAAAACTTACCAATAGTTACAGCTATTAATACAAAACCAAACATAATATGCCAAGATCTCATAAGAGCATATAAATAGTTATTTGGTTCCCCTTGATTTAGTGCAGCACTTATAAAAGGAACTGCTATATAAAAGCCTGTAAAAGTAAGACTTATAATAGCAATAACTCTAATCCAGTGAGTTATTCTAAGCCAAGAAGAAAACTCATAATGTTTTTTTATCATAACCTTCTCCTTAACAAGACGTTCCATAAATAGGATCAACTTTATATGTTCCTAAATCAGTTCCTTTTTTATCCATCACATGAACAGCACAAGCAATACAAGGATCAAAACTATGAATAATTCTAATAATCTCTAAAGGTTGAGAAACATCTGCAACTTTTAGACCTACTAAGTTTGATTCATATGGTCCCATTTGACCTGTTGCATCAATAGGTCCTGCATTCCATGTTGAAGGAACAACTGCTTGATAGTTTTCTACTACTCCATTTTTGATTCTAATCCAGTGTGATAACATACCTCTTGGAACATCCCCTATAAATCTTCCTTTATACTCTTTATCTTTATCAATTTTATAAGAAGTATATGTATCTTGGTCAACTTTTAAGTTCTCTATTAATGTATAAAAAGCTTCTAAACCATGTTTAGCAATTGCTCTAGCTTGAATCATTCTAGCAGCTGTTCTTCCAAGAGCTGTAAATAAAGCAGCTTTTGGTAATCCAGTTTTTTCTAAGAAGTCATTTACTAAAGGAACTATTCTTTCATTTCCTTTTGCATATGAAATTAAAATACAAGCTAAAGGTCCAACTTCCATAGCTTTACCATCATATCTAGGAGATTTAATCCATGAATATTTTGCTTTTTCATCTATAACTTTTGAATGAACTTTTTCACCATTCATTCCAACTGTATCCATATCTTTAAATCCAGTATATTCTGGGTTTGTTTTCCCATCATAGGGATGAAGTGCTTCATTATCTGCATACCATGAGTGAGTAGCTTCTTCTGTGATTAAATCTTCATTGATTCCAAATACTTTAGATAAATCCCCATCCATAATAATCCCAGTATCAAATAAAAACTCACTTCTATTTAATTGCATCTCTTTATGTGACATAAAGTTCATAACACCTGCTGTTTGAGTAACAGAAGGTTCATCTTTGAATATCTTTCCTGCCATAATAACATCAGCTTGATAGGCATTTTCTACAAAATCAACACCTTTTTGAAATAGTGTTAAATACTCACCCATTCTTGATGGATCAAGTAAATCCATAATACAAGTAACTCCACCAACAGTTAAACTTTGTGGATGTGGTTGTTTTCCACCAAACATTGCCATTAGTTTTGCTAAGTCTCTTTGAACTTCTAAAGCTTTAAGATAGTGAGCTAATAAAATCAAGTTTTGTTCAGGAGTAAATCTATATGTTTTATGTCCCCAATATGCATTAGCAAATGGTCCTAATTGACCTCTATCTACGAACTCTTTAACTCTCTTTTTAACTTTGATTAAGTCATTTTCTCCAGTTGCTATTGGTGCTTCTGAATATTTGAATGCTTCTTTTGCGGCTTTTTCTGGGTCTGCATCTAAAGCTGCTACTACATCTACCCAGTCAAGTCCATGTAAATGATAGAAATGAACAACATGGTCATGCATAAATAAAGACATATTCATTAAAGACCTAGTTAACTTCGCATTTAAAGGTGGAACAATTCCAAGTGCATCTTCAACTGCTTCAATTCCTGCTCTGTAGTGTGAGAATGTACAAACACCACAAATTCTTTGCATTAAAAAACCAGCATCTCTTGGGTCTCTATTTTTTACAATAGTTTCTAATCCTCTCCATAAAGTTGATGAAGAATAGGCTTTTTGGATTACATTATTGTCATCTATTTCAACCTCAATTCTTAAGTGTCCTTCGATTCTTGTAATTGGGTCTACTATTACTCTTTTATTTGCCATTTTTTATTCCTCACCCTCTTTTGGATTTTTAAACTTCGAGATTGCCGCGTGCGCTGCTATTCCAATACCAGTCACTGTTAATAATCCAACTCCAACTTTATCAGCAGTTGCATCTGCTCCTAATCCTTTGAATACAGTGTCATATAATCTATTTGCAACAGGCTCTTCAAAAGGCCCCATAGTATCCCAAAAATCTGGCTCAGAACATCCAATGCACCCATGACCTGCTTGAATAGGCCATGACATATGAGAATTAAACTTATTTTTTGAACAGTTATTAAAAGTATAAGGACCTTTACATCCTACTTTATAAAGACAGTAGCCTTTTTTTGCACCCTCATCACCGAACTCTTCTACAAATTCACCTGCATCAAAGTGACCTCTTCTTTCACATAAGTCATGGATTCTTTGTCCATAAGCCCATTTTGGTCTATTGTAAGCATCAAGTGCAGGTAAAGTTCCATATAAAATATAGTGAAGTAAAGTTCCTACGATATTTTTTTCACTTGGAGGACAACCAGGTACATTGATAACTGTTTTATCAGTAACCTTTGATAATCCAACAGCTCCCGTAGGATTTGGAATAGCAGCTTGAACTCCACCATAAGAAGAACATGTTCCAATGGCAAATATTGCAGCAGCGTTATTAGATGCATCAATTGCACTTTGCTCACCAGTCTTACCATGTCCACCAATAGTTAAAAATGAGGCACTATCCCCAGATGGAATTCCACCTTCAACCATTAGGATATATTGCCCTTTGTATTTTTCAATTGCTGATTCAAGATTGTGTTCAGCTTGCCATCCAGCAGCTGCCATTAAAGTTTCATGGTATTCAAGTGAAATATAATCAAAGATTAGAGAGTCAATAGTAGGAGAATCAGTTCTAAGTAGTGACTCAGAACATCCAGTACATTCAGCCATATGAAGCCAAATGATTGGTAACCTATCAGATAATTTAGCAGCTTTTGCAACAAGTGGAGTAAAAGAAGCAGGTAAAGCTAACATCGCAGTAATAGCTGTAGCCCACTTCATAAAATCTCTTCTTGTTACACCTTTTTCATCTAAATGTGAAGAGATTGATTTGTTTTCTTTTAGTTTTGGAAGTTTTTCTAAGTCTTTTAGTCTGTTTGATAGTTTATCAAATAATTTTTTGCTTTCCAAAAGTATTCCTTTTTATGAATGACTATTCATTTATTTATTTTCATAATTCTATTATAGTTCTCATAAAAAACTATTGACGTCAATCAATAAAATGAATACTTATTCATAAACTTTACAAAAAAAAAGCCAAACCCTAAAGTTTGGCTAGTTTATACTTGTATTTTTTGAATTCTAATAATCTAAAGGATACTCTTTTGGAATAATAAGATTATAATTTTTACTTAAAGTTTTATCTACTTTTGTAAGTAGAATTGAGTTTGCAAACATGTTTCCAGTTAATACAATATCTTTTGCTTTTATCTCTTTTGCAATTTCATTTGCATAATTACAAATAAATTCACTAAGACTTTCATAAACAGAATAACATAAAGTTCCATTATCAACATCTGCCATTTTATATGACATGATTGATTGTACTGTTCTTCTATAGTCTAAATAGTTTATTCCCTCAATATTTACAAGTTTCATATCTATTTGTATTCCACTTTTTGCAGTTACACTTAAGGCTGTATCTTCAAGTTCTTTAGCATCAACTAATCCTAAAACTTTTGCACACATATTTAAAATAGATTCAAAACCATTTGCTTCTTTTGGGATTTCTGTTTCAAAATATTTTGAGAATTTATTCTTGTAGTTTTTTACAAGTCTCTCACAGTGTTCATCAATCTCTTCAATTTCCTCTAAACAGTTTGCCATACTATTATGTACATTTGGAATAGCAATAACTTCTTTTAAACCTTTTGTTGGAATATTCATTAAGATTGCACTTTTGTTACTATCTTGTGAGAAGTACATCCCCACACTTGGAACTAATCTTTTTCCAGTTTGAGCTAGAGTTGCTTTATATGGACCACCATTTAAATCAAAGTACTCTTTTGCAGAATTAAACTTTTCATTTGCAGTATAATCAAACTTAGGGAATAAGCCTTTATCTCCATGTATTAAGATGTTGTTTTCATTAAAGTATGTGATTTTTAAACCATCTTGATAAACTTCATCATTTACATAAAGTACATAATTTATATCTTTTTCTTTTAAAGCTTGTGAAAATAAAACTGTCTCTTTATCATCTGGAATCTTCGCATATATAAACTTAGTAGATGAAAACTCTTTATCTGCATTTTTAAGAATTTTAAACTTTAGTTTTACAAGAGGTCTTTCAATTGAACATAAAAGCTGCATATCTTTCATACTAATATCAAAGATTTCACTTGCTTTATTTATATCAGTAAGTAAAAGTTTAACTTCATAACCTTTTGCTTCAAAATCTTCTCGGATCTTTCTATTTGGTAAGAATAAATCTTTTAAACCATTGTGTGTTTCAAATCTAGAAACCTCACCTTTTGATATTTTTACAATATCATTTAAAAAATCTATATTATTGTTATCAATAATATCTTTGATTGCATCATTTGTAAGTAAAGATAAGTTTTGAATAACATCTTTTTCTTCAAGCTCAGGGATTGTATCATCGAAGTTTTCAATTACATATGATTTTCCAAGGAATATAGAAACTGGAAGTTTTTTCTCTAATAAAGCAAAAAACTCTTCAATTTTTTCAGCTTTATCTTCACAGATAATTAATAAAAGACCTCTATATTGTTTACATGTTGCACTTATTTTTGCAAGATCAATTAGGTTTTCAATAATATGCTTAAAGTAACTATTTGTAGTGTTAAATTCTATTTTATATATTAATTGCATGTCTTATATCTTCTTCATTTGGTATTCTTGTTAGATGTTCGCCATTATAGCTACCAATCATACTTTTAACAATGTCAGAGATCAAGATATTGTCAACTCTTTTAGTTTTAATATCTAATGATTCTATTTCTTTAATTGCATGTAAAATAAACTCTTCAAATCTATTTTCCATAATTTCAGTTAATCCAATACCAACACTTATAATATCTTCTGGAATAATCCCTAAAATTGTAACTGTTGCATGAGAATCTAAAACAGATACAATCTCTAACATCTCTACAATTTCAACTTCATGTGCTGTTTTTCTATAGTTCCCCATACCAAGTAAAACTTCAGATGGAAGTCTATAAATCTCACCTGCTTTATCTTCAACAGACACAGTATCTAAAATAATAACATTCTCATACTCTTGAAAATATGTCATTAATTTAAATCCTAATGTACCACCATCAATAATCTCAATATCACCTTCAAATTCGTAGTTTTGTTTTAAATATTCAGATGCATAAATACCAACGCCTTCATCTTTGAAAAGCATATTTCCTACACCAATTACTATGTTTTTTTTCATTATATTCTCCACTATTTTGAGTAGTTTATTTTTTTATTCAAACTTCTTTTTAAGCAGCATCTTTAAAATACTGCTTAAAAAAAAGTTAAAACAAAGCCAAAGGCTCTGTTTTACTTTTCTTCTTTTTTTTCTGTATCTGTATCTTTGTCTTTTTCTTCAATAAACTTATGTCCACTAAATACAATACCTATATCACCTTCTTGCCAGAAAATAGTTCTCCAGATTTGGTAATAAATATGAGACATAACCCACATAATAATTAAGTACATAGCAGTATGATGAGCAATTCTAACTCCCATATTTCCACCAAATACATATAGTGTCCAATCCGTTGTCATATGTAACATAGCAGGCCACCAAGCTCCAATAGAACTGTGTCCTGATGCTAATCCATGAACATATAACTGTAAACCAGTTAAAAGCATAAATACTAATAGAATATGAAAAAGTGTAAAAAACATAATGTTATAAGAATCACTATGAGATGAATCAAACTTTTTTCTTCTATTAAATGTAATTAAATTAAAGAAAACTTCACAAAACTCAATGAAGTTTTTCTTTGTTGGTAAAATCTTTTTATATGGTTTTTCAAATCTAGAAAATAGATATAAATAACCAATTAAAATTGCTGTTACATCAAAAATAATAGCAACAATAAAATGTCCCCATCTATTCCAAGCCATTACATACTTATCCACAGCAGGGTCAGCAATAAATGACTGGTAATATGGGTGACCAATATATAAACCGGTTGCAACTGCAACAATCATACAAATAGCATTCAACCAGTGAATACTTCGCATGATTGGAGTCATTCTCTCAACCCGCTTCATCTTAGGCACGGCTAGTTCCTCCAATTGGATCTACTTTATAAACACCTAATTCTTTACCATTTGTATCAATAATATGTACAGCACAAGCAATACAAGGATCGAAACTATGAACTGTTCTTAAAATCTCTAAAGGTTGATCTGGATTTGCAACTTTAGTTCCAACTAGTGAAGCTTCATAAGCTCCTAATCTTCCCTTGTAATCTCTTGGAGCTGCATTCCATGTTGATGGAACTACTGCTTGATAGTTTGCAACTTTTCCGTCTTTGATTTTAATCCAGTGACCTAAACCACCTCTTGGTGCTTCTTCCATACCAAATCCTTCAGCATTAACTGAAACATTGTCAAAGTCAAACTCTGTCCAAGTAGAAAGATCACCGTGAGCAACATTTGATGCTAATTCATCAATCCACTCTAACATAACATCTGCCATAAGTTCAGACTCAATAGCACGTGCTGCTGTTCTACCTACTGTTGAGAATAATACTTTTATTGGTAAGTTACCTTGTTTAAGGAATGTAGTTACATATTTAGTAATTCTTTCATCACCTTTTGCAACACCTACAACCATTCTAGCAAGTGGTCCTACTTCCATTCTTTCATCATCATATAATGGTGATTTAATCCAAGAGTATTTATTTTCAGTGTCTAAGTAAGCAATATTGTCTTCTTTTTTACCAAAACCTGTATAGTTAGGTTTTGTAACACCATCATATGGATGTAAATTTGTTTCACCTTCATACCAAGCATGAGTAACATCTTCTGTAATTTTAGTTTGATCAACTTCAAATACTTTTGATAAATCTTTATTCATTACAATTCCAGAAGGGAATAATTTTGAAGACTCATAGAATGGTAAATCATCTTGATTAAATCCACCATAAGACATGAAGTTTCCTAAACCTCCACCAATTCCTTCTAATGCTTCATCAGCATACATAGTACCAGCCATATAAACATCTGGTAGATATGATTGTTTACAAAACTTTGTAGCTGTTTTAAGTATTTGTTTAAACTCAGCAATTCTTGCAGGGTTTTTAATATCTTGAACACAAGTAACACCACCCACAACAAATGATTGAGGATGTGGATTTTTACCACCAAAGATAGCCATCATCTTTCCAAGTTCTCTTTGAACTTCTAAAGCATCTAAATAGTGAGATAAACCAATTAAGTTTTGCTCAGGAGTAAGTTTGAAACCTTTTGATCCCCAGTAAGCATTTCCAAAGATACCAAGTCTACCTTGTTTTACATATCTTGTAACTCTTGCTTGAACTTCTGCGTAAACATCTTCACTTGCATTCCAAGGTCTTTGACCTGATAATCCTGCCCATTTTTGAGCTTCTGCAACAGTTGCTTTTGGATCTGCTTTAAGTGCTTCTGTAATATCAACCCAGTCAAGTGCATGTAAATGATAAAAGTGAACAATATGATCATGTAAATATAATGCACCTTGAATTAGATTTCTAACTAATCTTGCATTTTTTGGAATTGTTACATTAAATGCATGCTCAACTGCTTCAATAGATCGTTGATAGTGAGTACCTGTACAAACACCACAAATTCTCATAGCAAGTAAACCACAATCTCGTGGGTCTCTTCCTTTTAAAATTTCTTCAATTCCTCTAAACATAGTAGATGAAGAATAGGCATCTGTTACAACATTATTTTCATCTATGATTGCTTCAATTCTAAGATGTCCCTCGATTCTTGTAATTGGATCAATTACTAAGTGTTTTTTTGCCATTATTTCTCTTCCTCTTCTTCATTTGACTTTTTACCTGCAACTGCTGATGCAACTGCGTGAACACCAATACCAACTGTAGTTGCTGTTAATAATCCAAGACCAAATTCATCAACAGTTTTTTCAACTCCACCAGTAGGTGCTTTAATATTTGCATCTGCCATTGGTCGCTCATAAGCATATTTATCCCAGAAGTCTGGTTCTGAACAACCAATACAACCTTTACCAACACCAACTGGCCAGTTTGTTCCTTCGTTATATCGTACGATTGAACAGTTATTAAAAGTCATAGGACCTTTACATCCAACTTTATATAAACACCAGTTATGCTCTGCACCAATATCTCCCCACTCTTCTACAAATTCTCCAGCATCAAAGTGTGCTCTTCTTTCACAGTTATCATGGATTCTATAACCAAATGCAAATTTAGGTCTTAATAATGAATCAAGCTCAGGAATTTGTCCAGTTAAAACATAATGTAAAATAACTCCAACCATATTTGCAGGATTTGCAGGACAGGCAGGAATATTAACAATAGGTTTACCTTTTACTAAATCCATAACACCAACGGCACCTGTTGGGTTTGGAGCAGCTGCTGGAACACCACCAAATGTTGCACAAGTACCAACAGCTACAACTGCTGCTGAATCTTTAGCCATTCTTTGTAAGTGATCATGGAAAGTTTCACCCATTGCACCAATAGTTCCATACTTACCTTCATTAGCCATAGGAATTGCACCTTCAACAAATAAAAGATATTTGTCTTTAAAATGATGCACAGCTTCTTCAAGTTGTTTATCTGCATCATGACCTGCTGCTGCTTGAAGTGCTTCATGGAATTCTAAACTTAATACATCAAATAATAAGTCATCAACTGTAGGAGCAGCACTTCTTAGCAATGCTTCTGAGTTACCAGCACAATCTTGTAACTCAATCCAGATAACTGGAACTCTATTCATAAGCTCAGTTGCTTCTGCAACTAATGGAGCAAACATAGGAGGTAACATAAGTGTAGCAGTCGTAGCACTTACCCACTTCATAAAATCTCTTCTGTTTACACCTTCACTATCAATTACATCCATCATATCAATATCTTTAAGAGGCTCTTGTGCTCTTAAATCAGATAATCTCTTTTTAGCCTTTTCAAATAATGAGTTATAATACACATCACCCTTATTTGTATCAACTCTTCCTGATTTTTGGGTAAAAACTTTTTTTACCATATCCGTAGAATCAACCATATGTTCTCCCTTTATAAAATGAATATTCATTTACTATACGAAAATTAACAGTTTAAAACTTATTGTTAGCTTAAATATGAATACTTATTCATAGCATTAAAGTAGCTTTTATGGTAAGTGTTTGAGTTATTTATTTTTGTAGTAACCACGTAATGGTAAGTTTACGAATGAACATTCATATATTTAATTATCTAAAGTTATACGATAAGCTAATTGATAAAGATTATTAAATTTCTAAATTGTTACTTATGTAAACAGTTTATACAACTTAATGAGTTGTACAAACTGAACATACATCAAAACTACGTAGTGCTATTTGAGCAATTTGGATATTTGGTGAGCCTATTATTGCGTTTTGTGCTACACCTTTTTGAGTAGAACTCTCTGGACCTAGATTCCAAACAGTTGGAGTTATAACATCGTATTTTTCTATTTTACCTTTTTTGATTTTTACATCATGGTATAAAGTACCTCGACAGGCTTCAACAACAGATTTAGCTTCTGATTCATCAATGTTTTTTAAATCTATTTTTGGTTTTATATATGACTCTTCACTAATATCAACTTGTGAGAGTAAATCTTTTGTAGAGTGTAAAAGATGAGCTAACTCATCCATTCTAGCCATAACTCTTGTAAAAATAGAATCATCATAGTTTTTATGAATATCCTTTATAAACTTTCTACTTGAGATTAAAGCCCTAGATAATGGCCCTGATTCAAAGAAACTATTATTATAAGTTACAGACTTTGACCAAGTTCTTTTTTTAGAACTATTAGTTTTTTTCTCAACATCAAAAGTATATTCAGTACTTTCTTTTAGTTTAGAAAGGTCTAACTTATGAATTAGTCTTTGTCTTATCTTCCCTGCTTTAAATAAAGAAGACTCCCCTAAGGCTATAAATCTATTATGCGATTTTCCATATTTTGTTAAGTCGTATTCATAAGATAAGTCTTTAAAGTATCTAAGGTCGCCACTTAAATTCTCTACATCATTTATAGAAGAGAAACCAAGATATGATTCAAAATCAACTCCTGCGATACTTTCTTGGAAAAACTTTACTGCGTAATCCATATAATTTTTCATAGTCACAAGCTCTAAAAGTGAAGGATCACTTACTACTCCACCAGGAACCATATAAGAAGTATGTGGCCACTGCCCTCCTATTAAAGCTAAAGCTTTTATAGTTTCACTTGCTGTCTTTGAAGCTTCTAACCACTTCTTACCTTTTAAAGGTTCATATTCATTTAAATCATTTGTTTTAAGCTTTATAACATCAGGTAAAATAAACATATAAAACCATTTTATATGAGAATCTATAATCTCAATATTTAAACCTATTTCTCTTAAAAGTTTTGCTTTTGGTGTGATTTCTAACTTTTGGCCTACATTTTCATATAAACCTTCTAATGCTTCAACTGTAGCTTTTAAGTGTGCTTGGCCACAAATACCACAAATTCTAGGAGTATAAACCAAAGCATCAAGGGCACTTTTACCTTCTAAAATATATTCAAAGCCTCTAAAATTTAGAAAGTCAATTTTGGCATCACTTACTTTTTCATTTTCCCATGAACATGTAAGTTTTGCTTCACCTTCAATTCTTTCAACTATATCAATTGTTTTCACTATTAGTCCATTAATTTTTTATTTAATCTATCTACGTTAAAAGTTTTTGCAACACCTGTTAAAGATAGATAAGCTCTTTTTGAAATACCAATAGGAACTTCAAAAGGAATACCAATATTTTTTTTAGTCTCAAGCATATTATCCCTTGGGAAATCTGTTTCAGTACAACCAATACATGGCATCCCTGCTCTTGTTTTTGAACTTACATCATTCCAAAGTATTTTATTACATGAACTATGAGTCATAGGCCCACGACATCCTTGATCATAAAATAAACAACCTTCTTTATTTCCAGTTTGCGCTTCTACTTTCCACTCAAAGTATTCATTTCTAGTACAGCCATGATGAGCTAAATGACTATATAACTCTTTTGGTCGACCTTCTTCATCAATAGCTACTTTATTATATAAACTCAAACTAAAAAGCGTTTGTATAATCCACTCAGGATGAACTGGACAACCTGTTAAGTTTACAATTTCATGTTTTAACTTTTTTATATTTTTAGACTCAATTGCATCTTCGATTCCACAAATAGTATCATCTTGTTCAAACTTTGCGTGAACTCCACCATAAGAAGCACATGAACCAACAGCAACAATATATTTTGATTTGGAAGCTAATGCATTTAAGTGATTTGAAGTAGTATCATTATTAAGAGTAAAAAAGTGTTTTTGTGAACCAATAGCACCTTCAACTAGTAAAAAATCTATTTGTTCTTTTTGTTTTAAAATATCATCCAAAGTTTTATCAATAGTTAAAGAGGGATGATAGATAAGATCAAAGCTATTTAAAAATAGCTCCATTCTTGAAGAGTTTGCACTTAGTAAGGAATGAGTATTTCCATTACAAGTAATTGCTTGAAACCAAACAATAGTTGGTTTTTTATTAGTCATCGTACTTTAATGCTCTGAAAATATTATCAGCAATAGCATCAGTGTATTCTAATAATTCTTTATCAAGTACAGCTTCACCACTTAAAAAAGCAAAACCACCAAGACTTCCCATAATCATAGAAAATGCAGGGAAAAATTCTTGTTCTCTGAACTCTTTGTTTTGAGCCCCTTCATCAAGTAAAATCATAACCTCAGTTACAAACTCACCTACGCATAAGAAACCTTCGCAACCTTGTTTGAAAACTTCTCTATTTGATAAATAAACTCTTAAAAAGTATTCAATAACTTCAGGTGATTCTTTTACATTTTTTAAATACATATTTGTAAATAAGTATATCTTCTCTTTTGAAGATACATCCATATGATTTATCTCTCTTAACTGATCAGCTAGAATATTTGTAGAGTATTTAATAGCATACTTAGCAAGTTCTTCTTTTGAAGAAAAGTAGTTATACATATTTCCCACACTCATTTTCATTGCTTTTGCAATATCTGGAATAGTAGTGTTATAAAAACCTTTTTGAGAAAATAGTTTTAATGAATTTTCAATAATCGAATTTTTTTTAGTCTCTTTTGCAGTAGAAATGACGTATCCTTAGGAACAATATTTTTCCTTATGATAGTACATTTATGATTAATAATCATTGAATTTTATTAAGTATTAAAATATAAAAGTGAGGGGATTAATTAGAGAAAAAAAGAATTTAAAAAGTACAGAAGAAGTACTTAAGATGCTTTTTGTGAAGAAGAAGCAATTAACTTATCTGCCATCTCTTTAAGTCTTTCCTCATAATAAGAAACCAAATCGTCTTTAGGAGTAATAACCTGCCAATCTAAAGCTTTTGCGCCAATAGAAGAGGATGTTTGTTCCATATAAATCTTAGAAGTATAATAACTATGATTCATAAAATATTTTGTTGTGTTAAAGTTAATCAAAATAGAGCTTTTTGAAAGTGTTTTTTTTCTAGGAGTTGAGTGGGCTTGTCCAAAAGGCCAATAGTGATAGGCAACTAATCTCTCTGAGAGTTTTTCATGGATTTTATTTTTGGAAAACAAATTGTTTCTATCTGCTAAAATCACATAAGCATCTGATTCTTCAATCTCATCAAGGGTGTCATTTAGTTCATCTTTTATCACACATTTTACAGGAGCATCTCCCTTTTTTTGGGTACAACATCGACATTGACTACATTTTGCAATATTCATTTCACAAAATTTCAACCTATAATTTTTAATTTTTTGTGATTCAAAATAATCACTTAAGAAATTAACAATCTTATCCATATCTTCATGATATGTTTCAGTACAATCTATAAATTTTATAAGCATATATATCCTTATCTTTCATATTAATTACTACTATAATAATTTTAATGTAACTAAGATAAAACTATTCTTTTATTAAATTTAATTAGAGGATATT
>Ga0193952_1000024_pt1 | contig 77384 bp, 77 predicted proteins | sample BB_3_MG_FD_140368 | JGI IMG/M metagenome (GOLD analysis project Ga0193952, IMG submission 140368) | Microbial mat bacterial communities from the Broadkill River, Lewes, Delaware, United States - BB_3_MG | ecosystem: Environmental > Aquatic > Freshwater > River > Microbial mats | place: USA... | reverse complement strand
TGGGTGAGCGTAACCTTCTTGGTGCGAATGCAGGACTTGGGATATCTTTGGGCGATGACTGTATTATTGAATCTGGTCTATACATTACTGCTGGGACTAAAGTTGAAATGCCGGATGGTTCAGTGGTTTCTGCACGTGAGTTATCGGGACAGTCAAAATTGCTATTCCGCCGCCATTCTCAAACCGGTAAGGTACAAGCTATTATGACTGATGGGACGCTTTGGGGTGGATTAAACAGTGAACTTCATAAAAACTAGTTGCAAAAGGTTTAACGTTTTGTAATTTGTTTGAGAGCCCAGTTTAAACTGGGCTTTTTTGTGTTTATAAGTTTTGGAGAAAGTAATGAATGATGCCGTTGTAAAAGGGGTAGATCATGTCAGCCTCTTAGTGAAAAGCACCGAGCAATCTGTAGAGTTTTATCAGTCAATTCTGGGGTTGGAACTCTTAGAGCGTCCAAATTTAGGTTTTCCAGGCGCTTGGTTGAGTTTGGGAGAAAATCAAACGTTGCATTTACTTGAGTTGCCAAATCCATATGGGTCTATAAAGCGTCCTGAGCATGGTGGCCGCGATCAGCATTTTGCTTTAAGTGTATCGGGTATTGCTGTTTTCAAGCAGCGGTTGGATTGCAAGGGTATTGTTTATACCGAAAGTCGTTCAGGTCGAAAAGCTTTGTTTTTCAAAGATTTGGATAGCAATGTAATCGAGTTATTTGAGATATAAAATTGAAATTTACCGGCCGGTGAAGAGTTTCCGGCCGGTAAGTTCTGGTGAGTCAAAAAATTAATTATCTTCTACTTCTTCCAGAGTGAATAACTCAGTCATGTCGCACTCTGTTCCTTGAGTGCCGCCATTTGGGTACTTGTCCAGAAAATCTTGAATATGCTCATGCAGACTTTTCGTTTCTTGTGAGTCAGGGTGTTTTAACGGAATGTTGCCACCGTAAAAATCTTCTTCCAGTTTTTGTGCAAGTCCTTGCAAACTCCATTCCTGGATACCAAAGTGGTGACAGACTAAAAACCACTTGGCATCAACATCTCCCATCTCAAGTTCAAAAAAGGCCTCTTCGCCAGATTTGGTTTCATCTTTTTCCATTTTTAAACGAGGAGGTGTTTCCTCTAGACCGATTCGGTCAATAATGTAGTTCCAATTTTTACGCCAAGCCTCTGATTCGCTTTCATCAAATTGAAATAAGGTGGATTGGTGTAACTTGGCAAAGTTTTGCGCATTATTAAGTTTGATGGTCTCTGGAATCATCGCGTCTAAACCTTGAGAGGACATAAAGTTTCCTTTGTTTTTCTAAAATTTAATCGAGTAAATCAATAATGGCGTTTTCAAGCATTCTTTGGACTTCTTTATCTTCAATGGCCAAGTCTTGTGTGTCGCTGATAATGAAGACATCTTCGGCTTTTTCACCAACGGTATGAATTTTTGCATCATGCAGGCGAATATTACACTGTTTAAGTGCTAAACCTATGCGCGCTAATAATCCCGGCCGGTCTTGGGTAGAGATATAAAGTTCTGTTTTGTGTTTGTTAATTTTGTGAAAACTAATTTGCGTAGGTGTTTCAAAACAGCGAATACGCCGACTTAAGTAGCTTGGATAGGCGTTAGCCGGTGATTCAGGCAGAGGCTTGATTAAGTCCTCGAGAATCCGTGATTCAATGGTATCACAGGAGTCTTGATTAATAATTTCATGGGTGTCTCGATCAAGAAAGTACATTAACACCAGTGTTTTATCGTCCGTGGTACTAAAAATTCGAGCCTCCATGATATCGAATTTCTGACGATCAAGACTGTGTGCAATATTGGCAAATAGAAAATCGCGGTCATTCATATAGATGACTAATTCAGATGCGCCGCGAGAAGATTTTGGAGAAACTTGTACCCAGTTGTCTGAGCCCATTTGGTGTTGATATAAAATTTTTGTTAAACGAGCGACATCAGCATGCGTTTGACGACTAAAAAATTCACTTTCCGTCAGGCTTTCCCAAAAAGTTTTGTATTGTGATGGTTTGAGCTCCATTTTACTTAAGGTTGCCTTGGCAACTTCTTGAGTTTTTAAGGCTTTTTTAGCCTTACTTTTAGGAGCATCTTCATTCAGTTGCAACATATTAGACGTTTCATTGTAGAGCTCTAAGAACAAGGAGTTCTTCCAATCATTCCAAACATCATCGGATGTTGCGCAAACATCGGCCACTGTAAGCAAATACAAATGGTCTAAACGGGCTTGCGTATCAACTAGTTCTGCAAATTCTTTAATGATTTTTGGGTCACTTAAATCTTTACGCTGTGCAACATGCGAAAAATCCAAATGATGACGAACTAACCATTCAATGAGATTGGCATCTTTTTGAGGCAGGTTGTGTTGTTCGCAAAATTGACGAGTGTCTTCTGCACCAAGGATTTCATGAGCGCCATTCCGACCTTTTGCAATGTCATGAAATAGGGCAGCTATGAATAAGATTTCTGGTTTACAAATTGTTTGGGCAATTTGATGGGCAGTCGGAAATTCATAAGCGAAGTGGTCTACAAAAAAACGTCTTAAGTTACGAATGACTAAAATCGTGTGATCATCGACTGTATAAGCATGAAAGATATTAAATTGCATTAACCCTGAAATTTTTTGGAAAACTGGCAAATAAGCGCCAAGAATTCCATAGCTATGCATTCTTTTTACTGCGGCATTGATGCCGGCCGGTTGGCGAAATATTTCTAAAAATAGTGCTTTGTTAATTGGATCATTTCGAAAACTGTCATTAATTAGATGCAAATGATTTCGTAAGGAACGAATGGCATTTGAACGCAATCCTTTAGCTTCCTTTAACGCCTGCAGTACGATGAAAACTTCTAAAAGTGCGGTTGGGTTTTGCGCAAAGACATTTGGGTGTCGAATATCAAGGTATCCATTGATTAAACAAAATCGTGGGTTAATGTTTTGGATGCTTTTTTTATCTGATTCGAATAGGCGCTCATGAAAATGCTGCATTAGGATTTCATTGAGTTTGACCACGGTCTGAACATTGCGGTAATAACCTGACATAAATTGCTCAACGGCCATTTTTTCAGGGTTATCGTGATAACCGAAGGTTTCGGCAATCAAACGTTGGTTGTCAAAAAGCAGTCGGTCTTCGCGTCGTTTTTTCATGTGATGTAAAGCAAAACGCACTCGATTAAGATATTTATTCGCGGCTTCGATTTGAACGAATTCTTCAGGTGTTAGAAATTTTTTCTGTACGAGTTCGTGGATTGATTGCACCCTAAAGTAACGTTTTGCAATCCAGTAAATGGTGTGTAAATCGCGCAATCCACCTGGGCTTTCTTTTAGGTTTGGCTCTAATTGATAGACGGTTTCATTGAATCTTTTATGTCGTTGTTCTTGTTCGTTTTTCTTGGCTTTGAAAAAGGTTTTTGTTGGCCAGAAATCTGGTTTTGACCAAAGTTGTTGTAACTGTTCGAAAGGTTCGTAGCTTCCAGTAATCCAACGAGCTTCTAACAAGTTGGTCGCTGTAGTGACATCGTCCAAGCCTTCTTGGAAACAGTCTTCTAGGCTTCGAATCGAGTGGCCAACTTCAAAGCCGATATCCCATAAAAAAGTGATAAAGGTTGAGAAGGCTTCTTGGTGTTGCATGGGGTCATCGGCAATAATCAGAAGGTCAACATCCGAATAGGGATGGAGTTCTCCACGTCCATAGCCTCCGACAGCAATCAGGCTGGTATTCGGGTCCTCAATGAATGTTTGCCAGAGTTTTTTTAGGATTTGATCAACAAAATTAGCACGCTCTTTAATGAGCTCTGCTACATGTGAGCCATTTTCAAATTGAGAAAATTGGTAGTGGGTAAAGTGCTGAACGACTTCACGACCGGATTTTGTTTTTTCAAATACTTTCAGGTTTGAGTCTTGAAGCGCACTGATAAAATGTGGCAAAGAAGGGTCGTTCACTGAAATAGTGTTTGTCATGATACATCCGTTCGTTGAGTTCGAGTTGTCTTGAGATTTGAGAGCGCCTTGAACCGCTTGATTTCATTTGAGTTCAAGCGGTTGGTGGTTTAATTGAATTTTACGGCAAGAAAGGCTTTTCGTCTTTTCGGAGAGTAAAAATTTCATAGCCATCTTTAGTCACGACTAAAGTATGTTCCCATTGAGCAGTCAGTTTGCGATCTTTCGTTACGACTGTCCAGTTATCTGGCAAGAGTTTAATGTCTGCTTTACCCATATTAATCATTGGTTCGATGGTAAATACCATACCTTCTTTTAGGACAATATCCTTAAGCTCTTCTGCAGCGTAATGCAGTACTTGCGGTTCTTCATGAAATTCTGCGCCAATTCCATGACCACAATACTCTTTTACAACCGTGTAATTATTGGCCTCAGCATGGTTTTGAATCGCAAGTGCAACATCGTAAAGCGTCGCGTCGGGCTTGACTTGTTCAATTCCTAACCATAGACATTCTCTGGCGACTTTATTAAGTCTAGCGGCATAGGGTTTAACATCACCGACTTCAAACATTCGGCTTGTGTCGCCATGATAGCCATCTTTGATAACTGTGACATCAATGTTAACGATATCTCCTTTTTTGAGTTTTTTTGGGCCGGGGATACCGTGGCAAACAACTTGGTTAATGGAAATGCAGCTTGAAGCGGGGAAGCCGTGATAGCCTAATGTGGCAGGAATGCCATCCTGAACCTCAGTAATATGCTTGTGGATTCTTTCATTAAGCTCACCGGTTGTAACGCCTGGAACAACAAAAGGTTCAATCATATCCAGAACCTCTGCGGCAAGTTGTCCTGCAATGCGAAGTTTCTCGATTTCTTCAGCAGTCTTGATTTTTATACTCATAGTTTGGCTTTTCTTAGATTTAAATTGTGAATTATTGCGGAGTGTGGTATAAATCACGCGCCTGAAATTTGCAGGCAATTTTAACAGAAAATTAACTTTAAAATCCGCACGTTTACTGTGACATAGAGCGGGGTGCTTTGAGGCTGGAATTAATAGATACCGGCCGGTAAAGTTCGCTTTATCTGGGTAAACGGAGGCTTAACCCCAATTAGGAGAAACTATCATGGCAAAAGTTACCATGCGTCAAATGTTGGAAGCTGGTGTTCACTTCGGTCACCAAACTCGTTACTGGAACCCAAAAATGAAAGAATTCATCTTTGGTGCTCGTAATAATATTCATATCGTTAACTTGGAAAAAACGCTTCCAATGTTCAATGATGCTTTGAATTTTATGGGTGGTGTTGCTGCGAACAAAGGTCGCGTACTTTTTGTTGGTACTAAGAAAGCAGCTCGTGAACTAGTTGCACAAGAAGCTCAACGTTGTGGTATGCCATATGTTGATTACCGCTGGTTAGGTGGTATGTTGACAAACTTCAAAACCATCAAGCAATCAATCAAGCGTCTAAAAGAACTTGAAGCGATGGAGCAAGATGGAACTTTTGAAAAAATCACTAAGAAAGAAGCGCTGATGATGACTCGTCAAAAGCAAAAGCTTGAACTTTCTTTGGGTGGTATCAAAGATATGCGTGCTATGCCAGATGCGATTTTTGTAATCGACACAGGTAACGAAAAAATCGCACTACAAGAAGCGAAAACTTTAGGTATTCCTGTTGTTGGTGTTGTTGATACAAACAACGATCCGCGTGGTGTTGATTATGTTATCCCTGGTAACGATGATGCAATCCGTGCAATCTCTCTATACCTATCTGCCGCTGCAGATGCAATCAATGAAGGTAAAGCTACCATCACGACTGCAGTTGAAGGTGATGATTTCGTAGAAGAAGCTGCTGAATAATCATTTTTACCGGCCGGTAATGTTTTATCGGTCGGTATCCTGTTTTAATCTCAAACCCTAAGTTAAGGAATTTAAACATGGCAATTACTGCTTCAATGGTAAAAGAACTGCGTGAAATTACGAGCGCAGGAATGATGGATTGTAAAAAAGCACTGTCTGAAACAGACGGTGATATGGATGCTGCAATTGAGTTTTTGCGCAAAAAAGGTATGGCCGGTGCTGATAAAAAAGCGGGTCGTGTTGCTGCAGAAGGTCGTATTGCTGTTGCTATCTCTGATGATAAGAAGAAAGCAGCTATCGCTGAAGTTAACTGTGAAACTGATTTTGTTGCTAAAGGCGATGAATTCAAGGATTTCGCTGATGAGATCGCTGCAATTGCGCTAGCGAATAACTCAACGGATATCGAAGCGGTTATGGCAGCGTCAATGTCAAATGGTAAAACTGTTGATGAGCGTCGTCGTGAGTTAATCGCTAAAATCGGTGAAAACATGGGTGTGCGTCGTCTAGAAATCATCGAAACAAACGGTGAAATTGGTCAGTACCAGCACGGTGAAAAAATCGGTGTAGTGGTTGCAATGGAAGGTGGTGATGAAGCACTAATCCGTGACGTTGCAATGCATGTAGCTGCGGTTAAGCCACAGGCTATTTCTTCAGATGATCTAGATCAAGCGGTTATCGAGAAAGAACGTGCGTTCCAAATTGAACAAGCACAGTCTTCTGGTAAGCCAATGGAAATCATTGAGAAAATGATTGAAGGTCGTATGCGTAAGTTTGTTGGTGAAATTACTTTGCTTGGACAGTCTTTCGTTAAAGATCCAGATCAGACGGTTGAGAAGCTTCTTAAGTCAAACTCTGCCTCTGTGACTTCTTTCATTCGCCTAGAAGTAGGTGAAGGAATTGAGAAAGAAGAAACCAACTTTGCAGACGAAGTTGCTGAAGCAGCACGTGTTGCACAAGGCGGTTAATTCGCTCTTTGAAAACCATAGCAATTTCGGTTGCTGTGGTTTTTTTATAATTAAAAGAAATGGTTTTTCTAAAATTCTTATAAAAATTAGTGATTTAGAAAAGTTTTTTCAATATCTATTTAAGTTTTAGGGTGGTTTATGGCACTTAAATATAAGCGCATATTGCTGAAGTTTAGTGGCGAAGCGTTAATGGGGGATGGAGACTTTGGTCTTTGTGCTGATACGCTTCGCAAGGTGGTCAAACAAGTTAAAGATTTGCGTGATTTAGGTGTCGAAGTTGGAATAGTTGTCGGCGGCGGAAATATTTTTCGCGGTGCGCAGATTCAAGGTTCGGGGATTCAGCGAACAACGGGCGATCATATGGGGATGATGGCAACGGTCATCAACGCTTTAGCGTTAAGAGATGTTGTAGAAAGCTTGGAAATGAAGGCTCAGGTTTTATCTGCGATGTCGATTGAAGGGATTTCAACAGGTTTCAATGCTAATTTGGTGCGCAAGCAGCTTGCTGCAGGTGAAGTTGTGATTTTTGCTGCAGGGACAGGTTCTCCATTTTTTACGACGGATACGGCTGCCGCGCTTCGCGGTGTTGAAATTGGTGCTGATATTGTTCTTAAGGCAACGAAGGTTGATGGGATTTATACGGCGGATCCACACAAAGACCCTTCTGCGGAACGTTACAGTGAGCTAAGTTACGATGAAGTGATTCAAAAGAATCTGCAAGTTATGGATATGACAGCGTTTGTATTGTGTCGTGACCATGATATGCCAATACGAGTATTTGATATGTTTAAAGACCAAGCAGTGATTCGAATTGTTAAAGGTGAGGATGAAGGCACCTTGGTCAGCTCAGGAGAATAGTGATGTTAAATGAAATTCAACAAGACGCTAAACAGCGTATGCAAAAATCGTTTGAAAATTTAGAATCAAATTTTGCAAAAATCCGTACAGGGCGTGCTCATCCATCCATTCTTGATTCCGTGATGGTTGAATACTACGGTTCTGAAGTGCCAATAAGTCAAGTCGCTAATGTGAATGTTGAAGATTCACGTACACTTGCTGTGCAGCCATGGGAGCAACCAATGGTTGCAAAGGTAGAAAAGGCGATTATGACATCGGATCTAGGGATTAACCCAAATACGACTGGGAATTTGATTCGTATACCAATGCCGCCTTTGACCGAAGAGCGACGTCGTGATTTGACTAAAGTTGCTCGTGCAGAGGCTGAACAAGCCCGTGTTGCGATTCGTAATGTTCGTCGTGATGCAAATGGAGACATTAAATCTTTGTTGAAAGATAAAGAAATCACGGAAGATGAAGCTCATGGTGCTGAAGATCAAATTCAGAAGCTGACTGATGGATTTGTGAAACAAGTGGATGATTTGTTGAGTGGTAAAGAAGAAAGTTTGATGGAAGTTTAATCAAGTTTTCTCTAAACTCTGGTGCAATTTATTACGTAATAGGTGATAATTTGTACTTGAGTCAAAGCCAAAACGGTCTGATTGACTGAGAAATAGTTTTTACGTTTGATAATTACTGCTTCGAAACTCATCAGGCCGTTTTTGTATTTAAGGTCTTGACCAATTGGTTTTAAGTTTCCTCTTCATTTATCAAGTCTTGGTATTGAAAAATATAAAGGTCATTTTTTGGTTTCTCATCACAGTTCTTCTGAAGAAAATGCAAGGTGTATTCCTAAACACATTGCCATCATTATGGATGGCAATGGTCGATGGGCTAAGAATCGGCTCATGCCCCGTTTTGTCGGCCATGAAAGGGGGTTAAATGCAGTTAAAAAAACTGTGAAAGGTGCTATGGAATTGGGGGTTGATGCTTTGACCTTATTTGCTTTTAGCACTGAAAATTGGAAGCGACCTCCAGAAGAAGTGAATAAATTAATGTCACTTTTCATGCTCGCCTTGCAAAGGGAAGTAAAAAAACTGCATGAAAATAATGTACGTTTGAGAATTGTTGGTGATACGAGTGCTTTCAGCTATGAAATTCAGCAAAAAATTTGGTCAGCAGAAGAGTTAACGCAAGAAAATACCGGCCTAGCTCTGAATATTGCTGCAAACTATGGTGGTCGACATGACATAGTGAATGCAGTTAAAACGTGGGCAAAATCCAATCCTGAACTTGCTATTGATGACTTAAACGAGGACGCAATTTCTCAAAATGTAGCCTTAGAAGACTTGCCCTTACCCGATTTGCTAATCCGTACAGGTGGCGAACAACGTATCAGTAATTTCCTGCTATGGCAAATGGCTTATGCTGAATTTTATTTTACCGATGAGTTGTGGCCTGATTTTGATAAAGCAAGCTTACAAAAAGCGATTGAATCATTCCAGAACCGGGAAAGACGTTTTGGAAAAACCAGTGAACAGGTACAAAATAGATGTTAAAAGAACGCTTGATGACAGCTTTGGTTTTGGTTGTATTGGCTTTAGTCGATATTTTCTTTGCATCAGCGATTGTTTGGGAAATGACGATTTTAATGTTGAGTGTTCTCGCAGCTTGGGAATGGTCTGCTTTGGCTAAAGTAGAAGAGCAATCCAAAAGTGTTTTGTATGCAGCCTTTGTCACTGCTTTAACAGGATTTAGTATTCAAACCTTTACTTTAGAAGTGTTTCAAGTACTCGCTATTGCGCAACTGCTTGTATTTATAGGTTATGTGGTCAGTTATCAACTGAAGTCTGGTGAATTGCCTGATTTGCCTAAATGGATTAATTTAAGTATTGGCGCACTTTCGATTGTTTTATTTGCTTATGCGTTGGTTTCGCTTCGTTATCTTTATGGTCCGTCTGTCTTGTTGCTTGTTTTACTTTCGATTTGGGCAATTGATTCAGGTGCGTATTTCTCGGGAAAAAGATTTGGTAAACATAAGCTAGCGGTTCATGTTAGTCCTGGTAAAACATGGGAAGGCGTCTTTGGTGGAGCTGCTTTTACTTTCTTGTTCTTATTGATTTATATGTCGTTCTTTAACGGTAATGATCAAGTCTTAATTCTTCAAACGGCTTTTATTTTGTCCTTTGTTGCTATGATCTCGGTTTTTGGAGATTTGTTTGAAAGCGTATTAAAGCGACAGGCAGGTTTAAAAGATAGTGGTAATTTGTTGCCTGGCCATGGCGGTGTGCTAGATCGGGTGGATAGCTTAATATTAGCGTTACCGTTAATGCTGCTTGTTTGGTTAACGTGGCCTAGTCTTGCTCCAGTGATTAATCATTAGCCAATATCAATAAGAGAGATAAAAATGGATTTTTTCTGGTCATTGGTAGGCTTTATCTTGGTAATGGGATTGGTTGTAACAATTCATGAATATGGCCATTTTCAAGTTGCTCGATGGTTCAATATTAAAGTGACTGACTTTTCAGTAGGTTTTGGTAAAGCGCTATATCAAAAGCAGTTTGGTGAAGTTGCCTTTAAAATCGGGGCGATTCCATTAGGTGGTTATGTAAAGTTTGTTGATGAGAGAGAGGGGCCGGTAGAAACTGAAGATTTGACTAGAGCGTTTAATCGTCAATCGGTTTACAAGCGTTTTGCAGTGGTAGCTGCTGGTCCATTGATTAACCTGATTCTTGCATGGTTGGTTTTTGCAAGCATGCAAGTGATTGGTATGAATACTGTTAAACCTCTGATCAATGAAAGTACCTTAAATGAAATAATTTCTGATAATTCTAATCAGCCAAGTCAAATTCGTACTCAACAGAACGAGGAGCGTGCATTTTGGGAGTTGGTTGAGGTCAATGGCCATTCCGTAGCTAGTTGGCAAAATACTCATCAGCAAGTGTTGTTGGCTTTAATTGCTAACAAGGCTGAAATTGAACTTGTATTAAACCGTATGCATAGTGAACACTTTGTTACCACTAAGGTTTCATTATCTCAGCTTGATATTAACAATACCAATCAACATTGGTTGTCTGAACTGGGACTTAAGCCTGCAGCCCTAAAAATTGATGCCATTGCGGGACAGGTAATTACTGATGGGCCAGCAGGTTTAGCTGGGATTCAACCTGGAGATAAACTTATTCGCTTTAATCAAATTGAAATTGATTCTTGGCAGGATTTTGTCAACTTGGTTCAACAACACCCTAATCAAAACGTATCACTAGAAATTAAAAGAAATGATGTTCAGCTGAGAAAAACAGTAAGACTTTCAAGTGTATCAGAGCCTGAAACTGGAGAGTTAGTCGGGCGGATAGGTCTTGGTGTTGATGCTTCTGAAGCGCAAATGGAACCCTATATGAACAAAATCCAGATGGGGGTTACTGAGGCACTAGATTATGGTTTTAATCGCAGTGTAGATCTAATTATCATGAGTATACAAATGGTTAAGCGCATGATATTAGGGGAGGTAAGTGTTTCTCATTTGTCGGGACCGATTTCGATTGCACAGTTTTCAGGGCAAGCCGTGCAGAACGGCTTAATTTCATTTTTAGGGCTTCTCGCTCTGTTAAGTTTAAGTATTGGTTTTTTAAATTTATTGCCAATCCCTGTTTTAGATGGCGGTCATTTGCTATATTACCTTGTCGAAATGATCAAGGGATCGCCTGTGAGTGATCAAGTGCAAGTGGTGGGGCAAAATATTGGATTATTTCTGATATTGAGTTTGACGTTGCTCGCTTTATTTAACGATGTTATAAGATTATCCAATGGTTAAGATGAATTCAAAAACTTTTCGTAAGACAGTGTTGTGCACTGCAATTTCAATGGCCATGGTGGTCCCCTCGCTAGTGCAAGCTTTTGAGTTAAAGGAAATTGAATTAGAAGGGTCAAATCGTATTGGCTTAGCAACCATTAATAGCTACTTACCGTTTGCTATTGGTGATCAACTGACTAGAGAATCGTCTCAAGAAGCAATTAAACGCCTTTACCAAACTGGTTTTTTTAATGATGTTGCACTTTATGAAAAAGAAGATGGTGTATTAGTTATTAAAGTCTCTGAAAGGCCTTCGATTGCTAAAGTTGATATTAAAGGAAACCAGTTAATTGAAACTGAAGTTTTAAATAACGCTTTAGAGTCTTTGGGTATTAAACAAGGTCGTATATTTAATCGATTAGATCTTGATCGTATTACAGTGGATTTGAAACGACGCTATCAAAACCAAGGATATTATGCGGCAAAAGTAGATATTAAGACTGAAGAGCTCGCTCGTAACCGTGTGGATGTCTTAATTGAGATTATGGAAGGCGCACCTGCGACATTAGGACAAATTTCATTTATCGGAAATGAAGTCTATTCCGACGATATTTTACTTTCAAAAATTGAATTAAGTTCATCTAAAGTTGATTTTGAAGGCGACAACTACTCAAAACCTGAATTAGAAGCAGATATTGAAAGAATTAGAACTTATTATTTAGATACTGGCTATGCGGACTTCAAAATTCGTTCAACTCAAGTTGCCTTATCTGAAGATAAAACTAAAGTTTACTCAACTATAAATGTCGAAGAAGGTGAGCAGTTTAGTTTTGCGACCATTGATTTCAATGGTGAAACTATTATTTCTCAAGATGAGCTAAAAGCTTTAACGCCTTTTGAAGTAGGTGATACCTTCTCTCGTAGTGCAGTGATGCAAACTGTCAATGCAATTCGCGACCGTCTAAGTGAAGAAGGTTATGCTTTTGCAGAGGTTGAACCAGAAACTCTTTTAAATAGAGACAATAATACGATTGATTTAAACATCCAGATTGAGCCCAAAAGTCGTGTCTATATTCGACGAATTCTGGTTGAAGGAAATACTCGGACTCGTGATCACGTAATTCGTCGTGAGATGCGCCAATATGAAAGTGCACCTTATTCATTATCAAAGGTAAGACAGTCAAAATCACGTTTACAAAGGCTAGGATTTTTCAAGGCATCAGACATTGAAACCAAGCGCGTTTCACCAGATCAAGTTGATTTAGTGATTAAGGTTGAAGAGCAGCCAACCGGTTCATTTACAGCTGGTGTTGGCTATTCTCAATTGGATGGTGTGAGTTTTAACCTTGGTTTGTCAGAACGTAATTTCATCGGTAGCGGGAACAAATTAGACTTCTCAGTTGATACAAGTTCAGCTCGGAAATCTGCTGATATTGGTATTACCAATCCATATTTTACGGATGATGGTGTGAGCTTGGGCGTAGGTTTCTACTATTCGGAAATTGATGCGGAAGAGTTAGAGGTGGCAGACTACACTACCAACAATATTGGTATACGTGTGAACGCTGGTTATCCGTTGAGTGAAGAATCTCGAATCAACTATGGTTTGAAATTCGATTCTCAAGAATTGGTTTGTAGTAATACTTTTAATTTCTGTAGTGACTATATTGCTGAAAATGGTGCAAATAACGATTCTGTCATTGCGTCTATTGGTTGGTCTTATAACACAACAGATAGTTTTTATTTTCCTTCAAAAGGACAGAAAGCTTCTGTGACGCTTGAGACTGTTATTCCTGGTACATCTGAAGATCCATATTACAAAGTCTATTTGAATGAAAATTACTTTTTACCCGTAACTAAAAATATCAGCCTTCAGTTAAAAGGCGGCTTAGCTTTTGGTAGTTCTCATGACTCTGATCAGCTGCCATTTTATGAAGCATTTTATGCCGGTGGTATAGGGACTGTTCGTGGTTTTGAGCCTAATTCATTGGGTGAAAGTTACGATTTATATACAGATGGAAGTGATCGCCCTAAAGGTGGTTCTGCTCGGATAACATCAACGGCTGCGTTGGTAATGCCAGTTCCATTTATTGAAGATTCATCAAATCAGCGTATTAGTTTTTTTATTGATGCCGGGCATGTATATGACAGTATTAATAATGTTGAATTAAATGACTTGCGAAGCGCTGCTGGTGTTGGTTTTTCTTGGATTACTCCTGTCGGTCCTTTAACCTTTAGTGTTGCGACTCCAGTTAAGTCTGAAGATACGGATGAAACACAAAGTTTCCAGTTTACGCTAGGAACAGCTTTCTAAAAAGCGCATAAAATTGGTATTAACAGTTAAAAATTACGTTAAGATTATTAAAAATTTATAACAAAACATGAAAAACTAGGAAATTAAAACCTTATGTTGAAATCATTGTTTACTATTGTAGGGCTAATGGTTGCTTTGCAAATGTCTTCTGTTCAGGCTAATGACGCTCAAACTAAACTTGGAGTTGTGAATGTAGCTTTGTTACTTGAAAAAGCCCCTCAAGCGGAAGCCGCAACGGTTTCCCTTAAAAAAGAGTTTGCTAAAGAACAAGGTGAGCTCCAAAGTCTGGCACAAGAACTTGAGTCTGAACAAAAAAACTACGAAAAAAATAAATCGGTCATGAGTGATACTCAAAAAACAGCTAAAGAGCGTCAATTGACCCTGATGACTCGTGAAATTCAACGACGTCGAAATGATGTCCAAGAGCTTATTAATTTGCGACGAAATGAAGAATTAGCCAAATTACAAAACCTAGTCAATGCTGCAATTAAAGAAATTGGTGAAAAACAAGGTTTTGATTTGATTCTTTACGAAGGTATTGCCTATACAAACAGCCGTATTGATATTACTCAAGATGTTTTAAAGTACTTGGGCACCGTGGGTGATAAAGAAAAAAACAATTTCAATAAGTAAAGAATAACAACGTGTACATTTCTCAAATTCTTTCTTACCTAGACTCCTTATCTATTGAATATACATTCGAAGGTAATGAGTCACATTCAATCTTATCTGTACAAAGTATCAAGAAAGCAACACAAGAACAGTTTTGCTATCTTGCTCAAAAAAAGCTTGTCAAACAACTCGCAGAGAGTCGTGCGGGTCTACTTATATCGAATAAAAAATTTTGTGATGGCAACACTAGTCGTATCGATAATCTTCTTTGGGTGAAGAATCCCCACTATGTTTTTGCAAAAATTATGCAGTTGTTTTATACGCAAGAGCCTTCGCAACAAAGAATTTCTGATGATTCAAGTATCTCTAAATGTGCGATTGTTGAGGATAATGTGTTGATTCACTCTGGTGTTAAAGTCGGTAAAAATACTATCATTCGATCTGGAGCCATTCTTCATTCAGGTGTTGAAATTGGAGATGATTGCATTATTGGAAATCAAGTGGTCATTCACAAAGACTGTATTGTTGGTAGTGAGGTTATCATCGAAACTGGAGCGGTAATCGGTGGTGATGGATTTGGTTGGGCATTTGAAAATGAACGCTGGCATAAAATCCCCCAAATTGGGCGAGTTAGAATTGGTGATAGAGTGTCTATAGGTAACAATGTATGTATTGATCGTGGAGCGATTGATGACACGGTTATTGAAGAAGATGTCATCATCGATAATTTAGTTCATGTTGCGCATAACGTTGTCATTGGTAAAGGATCTGCTATTGCAGCGCAAGCTGGTTTTGCGGGTTCCACTAAATTAGGACAGTTTAACATGGTAGCTGGCCAGGCAGGGTTTGCAGGCCATATAGAAACTGCCGATCAATGTCAATTCCATGCCAAATCAGGGGTGACGCACTCTATAAAAAATGCTGGTGTATATGCAGGTTTTCCCGCCTACGATGCGCGCAAGTGGCAGCGAAATACGGTAAAATCTCAGAAAATCGAAGAGCTCGCAAAGCAAATTAAGCAGATGCAACAAACAATTGATGCGTTAAGAGAGTCCGAAGCAGAGTCGTCATAAATCTAAAAGTTTTTTCAAAAGCTTTTTGTAAATAAAAATATAAAATAATTAGAGAAGTCGCATGGAAGTAAAAGAAATTTTTGACTATTTACCGCATCGTTATCCGTTTTTATTGGTTGACCGAGTGACAGAGTTCACACCCAACGAAAGTTTAAAAGGGTATAAAAACATTACTTTTAACGAACCACAGTTTACGGGACATTTTCCGAATAATCCGATTATGCCTGGTGTCATGATTATTGAAGCAATGGCACAATGCACAGGAATCCTAGCCTTCCGTAGTCAAGATGAAAAGCCTGATGGCAGCTCCATGTACTACCTTGCTGCTGTTGACAATGCACGTTTTCGACAGCCAGCTGTACCTGGTGACCGTTTGGATTTTGAAGTAAAAGCACTCGGAAACAAGCGTGGTATTTGGAAATTTGAGTGTATTACCAAGGTGGATGGCAAAGTCATCGCTTCTGCTGATTTAATGTGTGCAGAACGTAAGGTTTAAGTAGTGATTCATCCAACGGCGATTATAGCTTCTGAAGCTCAAATTGATGAGCAGGTGAGTATTGGTCCCTACTGTGTTATAGAGGGGCCGGTCAAGATTAGTAAAGGATCAAAGCTTGATTCACATGTTTATGTGAGTGGTCCAACAACGATTGGTGAAAATAATCGTTTTTTTCCATTTTCTTCGATTGGTGCTGAACCACAAGATAAAAAGTATGCAGGCGAACCAACAGAGTTAATTATCGGAAATGGGAACACTTTTCGAGAGAATATAACGATAAATCGTGGAACGATTCAGGATACTGGAAAAACTATTATTGGGGATGATAATTGGGTGATGGCAAATGTGCATATTGCTCATGATTGCCGAGTAGGTAATCATACCATTCTTGCTAATGCAGTTGCACTTGCTGGTCATGTTACGGTCAATGACTGGGCAATTCTTGGAGGTTACACCTTGGTGCATCAGTTTTGCGCTATTGGTGAGCATTCATTTTGTGGAATGGGGTCGGTTATCAATCAAGATGTTCCTAATTTTGTGATTGTTTCAGGAAATATTGCAACGGCACGAGGTGTGAATACCGAAGGTCTTAAGCGTCGAGATTTTTCTGAGGATCAGATCCGATTGGTTAGAAAAGCGTACCGTAAACTCTATAAAGCCAATTTAGGTTTACAGTCTGCATTGGAAACCCTAGAGGAGATGAATGACAGTCTCGAAACTTTATCCGATATGATTAATTTTATAAGAAAATCTCAAAGAGGAATCATTCGATAATTCCTATGTCTATTGAAAATTCAAAGTCATTGCTAAAAGCCTCTAAAGAGGCTTTTATTGTTTCTAATACGATTAATCAACCTGTTCATACAAATTCCTCTCATAATAAAGCAGTTGTATTTGCAATGGTTGCTGGTGAGGCTTCTGGTGATACTTTAGGTGCCAACCTAATTCAAGAGCTAATAAAACGTTATCCTCAAGCAAAGTTTGTTGGTATTGGCGGGCCTAAAATGCAGGCTTTGGGTTTTGAAAGCTGGTATCCGATGGAATGGCTTTCAATAATGGGCTTTTTTGAAGTACTGAAATCTTTACGGAAACTTTTGAAATTGCGAAAAGAATTAACCGGCCGGTTAATCTCTCTAGAACCAGATGCTTTTATTGGAATTGATGCTCCGGATTTTAATTTCACCTTAGAGAAAAATCTTAAGCAAGCTGGAATTCCAGCGGTTCATTATGTCGGGCCATCGGTTTGGGCATGGCGAGAAAAGCGTTTAAATAAGATCAGAGAATCGGTTTCGGGTGTCTTGGTCTTATTTCCTTTTGAACCACCGATTTATCAACGTTATCAAATCCCGGTTCAATATGTCGGGCATCCATTAGCGGCAAAGCGAATAGGGGCTTTATCAAAGGTCGATAGCTGCGCAAAACTACAACTAGATGATCGTCTTAGTTATACTGCCGTCTTAGTTGGTTCTCGTTCCAGTGAGATTGAGCAAATGGCGCCAGTGTATCTGGAAGTTGTAGAAAAATTGCATTATCAATATCCTGAAATGCAGTTCGTGTTTCCTGTCGTTAATGAGCATGCAAAAATCAAAATTGAAGAATTGGCGTACAAAAATAATGTCACTTCGTCAATCCACTGTTTTGTTGGTCATATGTCGGATTGTTTACAGCTTGCGGATCAAGCTTTGGTAACCTCTGGTACAGCATCATTAGAGTGTGCGCTTTACGAACTTCCAATGGTCATTGCAATAAAAGTTCATCCAATCTCTTACTGGATTATGAAACGATTAGCAACAACGCAATGGGTTGGATTACCGAATGTACTCGAACAAAAAAATTTGGTTAGCGAGTGTATTCAAGATCAGGCGAATGCGATTGAAATATTCCAACACATGACTGAAGTCATTGAAAATCAAACGGTTCGGGCCACCCAAATTTCTGCCTTTAAAAAACAGTATCAAGTGCTCAATGTAGATTCGGCTAAATTGGCTGCAGATGCAATTAATCAATGGGCATTAAAAGTAAACCAATAAAACGAATACAGCTGATTTTATATGTCACAAATTGCGCAACAATCTGAACTATTTCCCTCGATTCAAAACAATCTCAATGAATATGGTTATCGAAGCTTAACAGGAACTATTGCTGGAATTGATGAGGTTGGACGAGGCCCTTTAATCGGTGAAGTCGTTGCTGCTGCGGTTATTTTACCGGCCGGTTGTAGCTTGGCTCTGCAGGATTCAAAAAAACTGACTGAAGGCAAACGAGAGGTGTTAAGCGAGCTAATTCGCGAGGAAGCACTTGCGTTTGCCATTGGTGTAGCAACACCAGCAGAGATTGATGAAATCAATATTTTGCAAGCAACAATGCTTGCGATGCAGCGCGTTATGAATCAAGTTGGTGAAATTGCTCGGCAAAAACAGATTGAAATTGAACGGGTCTATGTCGATGGTAACCGCGCGCCGCAGCTGTCCTATGTAGCTGAAACCGTGGTGAAAGGTGACGCTAAGGTTGCAGAAATTAGTGCGGCTTCCATTATTGCTAAAGTGTATCGTGACCGACAAATGATTGAGTTAGATGAAAAGTATCCTGAATATGGATTTGCAAAACACAAAGGATATCCCACAGCAGAGCATCTTGAGAAGATTAAAAAGTTTGGACTGATTGATGGCTACCGAAAGTCTTTTAAGCCGATAAAAGTTTTACTTGAAGGAAATACCTCCAGTAATCAAGAGTGTTAAAAACGCTAAGCGAAATCAACTCTTATCGATTTTATCCATTATATCCGGAAGAAAAAAGTCGCAATCTTTTTTAGCTTAGTTAGAATCATAGAAAATAATTTATATTCGTAGGATGAGGTTTGCAAAATTATTGAATGCATCCGTCTCCAAGAGGAAGGGTTTATGTCTACAACACTAGAGCAAGTCGAAAAAACCGCTCGTTTAAGTCAGAACAATCAGTTGAGTTTAATGATTTTCCAAGTGCAGTTTGAGAAGGAAAACTATGAACCTCCATATTACGGAATTAACGTTTTTAAAGTTCGAGAAGTATTAGAAGGAAGAGCTTATGAAGTTTCTTCGATGCCCGACAGTAATTCTTTAATTGAAGGCATGATTGAGCTCCGCGGCGTTTATTTACCTGTTATTGATTTGCCGAAATGGATGGGCTTTGAAATGACGGAAGAGGAACGCGAAAAGTCGATTATTATTGTTGCTGATTTTAGTCATAATTTTGTCGGACTTCGTGTTTCACATATCTATGGGGTCGAAGAAAAAGAGTGGTCTGATATCCGTCCTGCAGACAACTACAATGTGAATGTTAAGACCAATCAAATTGTTAATCATACCTATTTAAACAATACTGATACACTTTGCTTTATTTTAGATATTGAGAAGTTGTTGATTGAAGCCATGCCAACGATGGCGCAGAAGATTTTTGCCTCAGCTGAAAGTGTCGGAGATAAAGGTATAGAACTTTACCCTGAGATTTATGAAAAGACCATTTTGTTTGCTGAAGACTCCAAATCAATTCAGAAATACATGGCAATGGTGTTTGATCAACTAAAGTTAAAATTTTTGGCTTTCGATAATGGGAGATTATTGCTGGACTATATCGGTTCATTGGAAACACTGGATGATATTTCAATGGTATTTACGGATTTGGAAATGCCAGCTGCTTCTGGTCATACAGTCATCCGTGAATTGCGCAGTAGTTCAAAAACGAAAAATTTGCCAATTATTGTTCATACCTCAATGACCAGTGATAACAACAGCCGAGAGGTCATTGATATGGGCGCTAATTATTTTATTGGTAAAGTGGATACGGATTTAATTTTAGAGACGATTGCTAAAGTTCAAGTTGATCTTTATGGTGACCGTGAAAAAATTTAGCTTAAATTTGTTCATCCCGTTATAGCATGAACATTCTTTAAAGCCTGTCAGTTAGACAGGCTTTTTTGTAAACCATAACTAAACTTCAACCTCTACTTGATTTCTACCTGCATTTTTTGCACGGTATAGCGCGATATCGGCACGCTCAATGGCTGATTTAAGGCTTTCATTGTCATCGACAATGGTAATTCCAAAACTAGCTGTGATTGTCAGGTTCCGAGGAAAACGTTTCTGTTCGGTTAGATAGCGCAAGTGTTCAGCAAGAACACCTGTCGATTCAATACCGTCAACTTCTGCGACAAGAATGAACTCTTCTCCTCCCCATCGGATTAATCTGTCATGGATGCGGATATTTTCTTGGATGAGTTCCGCTAAAGATTTAAGGACATCATCTCCAAGGTTGTGACCGTATTCATCATTGATTTTCTTAAAGTGGTCAATATCAATTAGAATTAAACCTAAATGTTGGTTGTTACGCTTGGTTGCAGCAATTAGCTTCTCAAAGCGGTGGTGTAAATACTCGCGATTGAAGCTACCTGTTAAACGGTCATGATGTGACAAATATTGAAAGTAATCTTTTTCTCGAAGTGTTTCCGTAATGTCGGTAAAGCTGACAACCGACGAGACATCCGTTAAGTGGCTAATTTGAACTTTAAACGAGCCAATGGTATCTCGGCCTCGTTCAAGTGCAACAAGGCGTTTACTTTCAGGTAGCTTCATTAAGTCTTGCAGCCAGTCTGCCTGTTCATATGGTTTCACATAGTGGTCTTTGTAGGCGACAAAATAGTCACAGATACAATCAGAATGGGTTAAGAAGGCCTTCAAGTCCGGAGAATTAAAGAAATTCAAAAATCGTTTGTTCGCGAATTGAATTTTTCTTCCGTTGGTGACAATGATGATGCTTTCTTGCATATCCAGTATGCTTTGCAATTGTGAATGAGAGTCGTGCTCAAGAGTGACATCGTAGACATATCCGATGAAATTAATAATTTCATGGCTGGAATCTCGAAGAATGTATGTAATGTCAGAGACCCATTTTACTTGATTGTGAATATCAACGATTCTGTAGGGCTGATGTCTAAAGAAGGTTTGGTTGGTTGCAATCGCATTTTCAACTTCGCTCAGTACACGACTTAGATCGTGGGGGTGAATACAGTTGGCGTATAGTTTTCCGGCTTCTGTAAAGTCTTCAGGAGTATAGCCTAACAAACACTCGACACTTAATGAGACATAATCAACATTCCAGTTTTTATTATTGCGCCATTTGAATAAAACGATATCACCCATATCAAACAGCGATAAGAAAGTTTGCTGTTCTTGAGTTAATTGGTTTGCGTCTTTAACCGCAAGTTCAAGTGAGGCTTCAATGCTTTTTTGTTCTGAGATGTCAATAAGTACGCCTAAGATGCAGGCTGAATGAGTTTCCGTTAATTGATAAGTTATATGCGCTAATACCCAGATAAACTGTCCGTTTTTATGACGAATTCGAAATGATAAATTCTGACTTTTATTTTCTTGTGCATGAATATCTTTTGCATCGAATAAACGTCTGACCATTAAGCGATCTTCATTGTGAATCAGTGCCAACCATTTCTCTATACTGTGCCAGTCATTGATTTGGTAGCCGAGGATTTCGTAGATTTTAGGCGAAACGAAGCAAAAAACGTTTTTTTCTAAATCAACTTCAAAACCAATTGCATGGACATTTTCAACAAGACTTTGGAGCTGATGTTGTGTCTTTTGCAACACGAAGTGATTATGAAGGTGTTCTAGGTTTGTGTAAATTTGGACAAAGCTTTCTTCGAGTGTTTCAAGCCAAGGTGTTACCAAAATTTCAAAGCAGTGGAGTTTTAGGTTGAAATAATAAGAATTTTGGTGGTTATTTGGACAGAGGACCTGAATATTTATATTTGTTTCAACCAAAGGTAAAGGATCTGAAAATTGCACTTGATCATAGCTTGAATCAGATGAAACTGCGGTCGGAGGTTGATGAGAAATAGTTACCGGCCGGTTAAGATCGTTATCTAATGTTTTTACAGTTAATTCGGATAAATTAACAGATAATTCAGGTTGATTACTGAGAAGTTTTTTAATACTAGTCAAAAACTCTGATGCACTCGGAGTTTTTAAAGTCAGCTCTGCAATATCAGCTCTAAGTTTATGACTTTTGGATAAAAATCGTTCTTTTGTTAAGAGCTCTTCAATTGCTTTAACAGAATGCATGTAATACTCAAGTGTGCGGAACTCTGCAATAAATATTTGAGTATTATTTTCATCGGTAACATCATCGATTTGTCTCGCAAGCATTAGCACTTCGAAAATACAGCCATTCTTTTGCTGAATTTTAAGAGTCGCATTTACTATATATTTTTCGGATTTTAATGTTTCCAAATAGCTATCGAAAAACGGTATGGAGTTTGTGTGCAGTAGGTTTTTAAATGAAGAATTGATAAGGTCTTTTTCAGGATAGCCTGTAAGGATTTCCCAATTTTTGCTGACGTGTAAAATATTTGCAGCAGCATCCATCTTTAATGAAAGGGTATCACTGTTATCAAAATCAACGGAGAGGTCTCTGAATTCTTTTGTAGGAAAAATTGATTGGTTCATAGGTTGTATTCTTGTCTCATAAAGAGGGTTCTGATTTAGGCATTTTTGTTTTGTTGAGATATTAATAACTCGATTTCTTCCTGATCGAGGTATTTGTCTTCCTCTTCATGGTCATTAATTTGTCGAGCAACAATGCTTGGTAAGCTGAAATCCATGCCCTTTGTTTGATTTTCACTGAGCATGCCGACAAATTTATTCAATGAGATTAATACTTGACCATTTAAGTCACGGTTGGTTTGTTCCAAGATGATTTCGTTCAAGTGTCCCATCCATTTCATCTGTAAATGATTCATAGTGTCAAGGTATTCTTCCAAGTTTTCACCTTGCTCTGCCAGCATATGTGCCTTATTGAGTTTTTGAATGTCATCAATCATCATCTCTGCGATTTCTATCGTTTGGCTGGCTGTGTATTCAAGCCGTTGATCGATAAAGTCGAGACATTTAATCGCTTTTTGTTTTGGGGTTAATTTCGACACTTGAGCCACTCCTAATCAACCGAATACCTTTTGGGGCAATGCAAAGGCAAGTAAAAGCAACTTTCAATCATGCGTTTACTTATTTCTAAAAGGTTAGCAAATAATTCATAAATTATGAGAACTTATTGTTAGACAAATTAAATTGTAATCAACTTTTTACTCCTTTTTGCATGATTGGTGTGATTGGGATTTATCTTTTTTATAAAGAATAATTAAGTATGATATAAGTAATAATTCTTAAATCAATAGATTGTTTTTAGATCTGAATTTTTTATTATGCCTTTATAAATAAGGAGTGGTAAACAGTGAATAATCCGATGATTTTGGTCATTGAGAGAAATGAGTTGCATCATAAACTCATACATGAAGCGCTTTCTGAGAACTATTCTCTGGTGTATATCAAAGATTCATCTGAATTGGCTCATAAAGCGATGGATAAACCACGTCTTATTCTGCTTAATCTCTATCAAGCTCAATATAAGCATGATCATTCTTTAGACTGGATTCAAAGCGAATGCAATGGTCGAGTTCCAGTGTTATTTATATTGGAAAAGCATTCTCCATTATTAATTCAAAAAGCTTTTGAACTCGGTGCTCAGGATGTGCTTGTTTTCCCAACAACGCATGAATACATTAAGCGAAGAGTTGATGGTCAGTTTCAGTTGAATGGGCTGAAGAGTATGTTGAATGTTCAACAGCGTACTGGACAAGATAACTGGTCCATTATGGATAGGTATTTGCCTTTCCTGTTTATTAATCTAAAGGGTGAAATTAACTTTTTTAGTGATGCGTTATCGCAAGCGCTCTCGGTTAATAAAAATTCAATTTTAGGTGTATCCTTCATTCAATTCGCACAAAGGCATTCTGCAAATGTTGATTTTGAGGAGTTTTTTGATAAATCTTGGTACGAGCAGTTCATTGAAATTCCAAAGGAAGAACAACATTGGGTTATCAGAGATCAAAATGCGGAAGGTGATCAAAATTGGTATCGTTTAACGTTGGTTCCGCGTTATGACGGTTTTAACATTTGGGTGGGGTTTAGTCTCTTTTATCAAAATATCAATGACACCATCAAATTAAAGTCTCTGGCGGAAAAAGATGCTTTAACTAAAATTGCCAATCGCTTAATTTTGAATCAAACGTTGCAATCGGAAATTGACCGTGCCAATCGAATTCGAGATACATTTTCAGTGATTATGTTTGATATAGATAACTTTAAAGAGGTAAACGATTGTTATGGTCATTTAGTTGGCGATCAAGTGTTAACGGAACTAACAAAAATTATAAGTCTTAATTCACGCAAAATTGATGTGTTTGGCCGTTGGGGTGGTGAAGAGTTTATGGTTATTTGCCCACATACAAATGAAAGGGGCGCGGTGATTTTGGCAGAAAAATACAAACAAGTTATTTCTAAACAGAAATTCTCAACGGTTGATCAATTAAGTTGTAGCTTTGGGGTTTCAGAGTATCCATTGGATACAGATGCCAATATGGTGATTGATCATGCCGATCGGGCACTCTATCGGGCCAAAGATGGTGGAAGAAATAGAGTAGAATATTTCAGTCGATACGAATATCTTTAATATTAACCTTTACCGGCCGGTAGCAAATATGTCTTCTAATCAAATTTCTAACAATTCTGAACAACTCAATTCGATTGAAAACGGAGAGCAGGTTAATGATCTAATCGCTTCTCGTTTTTGGGAAACGAAAAAACTAGATCAAATGACTAATCAAGAATGGGAATTGATTTGCGACGGATGCGGTTTGTGTTGTCTGACTAAATTGATTGATGATGAAACAGATGAATTAGTATATACACGTGTTGTTTGTCCTTATTCTGACCCTAAGACTGCTCGCTGTACGGATTATGAAAACCGCTCCAAAAATGTGCCAGCCTGTGTTCAATTGACGCGCGAAAGAGTCGCTGAGTTTGATTGGCTTCCTGATACCTGCGCTTATCGAATGTTATATCGTGGTCAATCACTCGCGGATTGGCATCCATTGAATACGGGAAGGTTATCAAGTGTTACAGAGGCAGGGGTAGGTCTTTTAGCGATTCCTGTAGTCGTTGACAATGGTAAATTGGATTACGAAGATTATTTGATTGAATCCTTATAAATTCACATCTAATTTTTCATGAGTCATTACAAGATGTAAAGGAAATCTTATGCAATCTCACATTCAAACCAAGTGGTTAAACTTGCCTTCTTTATCTTTACCGGTCAAAGCATTATTCACGGGGTATTTATTAGTCGTAGGGCTCGGGCTTTTGGTGGCAGGTGGGCAAATTATGCTGACCCACGGTATGGCAGATGGAAAATTGGGGTTATCTGTCGAAGATATTGTCTATAGTTATTATGGTAATCGTGAGGGGTCTAAACTCGAATCAAAATTGAATGGGTCAATGAAAGATAAAGCGACACCAGAAGAAAATTTAATACTGATTAAGTGGGCGCGAGAAGGGGCAAATGAGAATGAGTGGCAAAATACTATTCAACCAATAGTGCAGAATAAATGTGCCATGTGCCATGCGAATATTCCAGGCTTGCCAAATGTCACAAAGCTTGAAGTGATGAATGAGATTGCAAAAGTTGATGAGGGCGCTTCTTTTAGCGCTTTGACTCGGGTATCACACATTCACTTGTTTGGGATTGCGTTTATCTTTTTCTTTATTGGTCTTATTTTTTCAATGTCGGTTGGGTTTAAGCCTTGGGTGAAAGCACTGCTTATTTTTACCCCATTTGCATTTTTAATTATTGATATCGCTTCGTGGTGGCTAACTAAGCTTGAACCGAATTTTGCGTATTTTGTGATTATTGGTGGTTTTGGTTATTCAGTTGCATCTACTGTTATGATTTTCTCTTCACTCTATCAGATGTGGGTTCTTCCAATGAAAAACATTACCTATGATGTGAATACATGGAGTGATAAATAGTTCATCTAGAAATAAAAAAACCGCATAGATTGTTCTAATCTTGTGCGGTTTTTTATCGGTCTTTGAATTAACTTCTAGCTACACATGTTAATTCAAAGCTAGTGATGATGACCACCAGGACCATGTGCATGACCATGTTCAATTTCTTCATCCGTCGCTTCACGAACGCCAGTCACTTCTACTTCAAAACTTAAATCGACACCGGCAAGAGGGTGGTTTCCGTCAACGGTAACTTCATCACCTTCAATTTTAATAATTTCTACAGAATGTGTTCCATATTCTGATTGTGCTTCAAAACGCATACCTACTTCTAAAGTTTCAACACCTTGAAACATTGAATTTGGGACCGTTTGAATCAACTCTTCTTGAACTTCACCATAGCCGTCTTTTGCTGCGACTTCAGCCGTAAATTTGTCGCCAACTTTTTTTCCTACCATTTGGCTTTCTAAGCCTGAAATAATGTTGGCATGCCCATGAAGATAGGCTAAAGGTTGACCGTCAGAAGCATCTAACTTTTCTCCGGCTTTATTGGTGAGAACATATTCAAAAAGAACAACTTTATTATCAGAAATTTCCATAATTCATCCTGAGTTTATTTATCAATTTTGGTGTGGAAAGCTTTATCATACAGATTCAGTATTTGGGCAGGGAAGTTTCCCGAAAAATTTTTCTTTAAAAATCGATTGGAGTGTATTGATGCTTTGGTTAAAAACCTTTCATATCCTTTTTATGATGTCCTGGATGGCCGGGATATTCTATTTACCTCGAATTTTTGTGCATTATGTAGAGGGAAAAGAAGCAGGGCAAGATGTAGCGCGTCTGGCCATTATGGCGGATAAACTATATAAATTTATGACCATTATGATGATGCTGGCCATTGGTACCGGTATCTGGTTGTGGCTAGCGTATTTTCCTTTAGCAGAAGGAATGGGATGGTTACATGCCAAAATCGTATTTGTCGGTCTACTGCTGGCTTATCACATGTGGACAAAGAAACGTACTAAAGAAATGCAGCAAGGTCATCTAGATCATAGTGGTGTTTATTATCGCTGGGCGAATGAAATCCCATTATTGCTTGCGATTGTTATCTTGATTCTGGTCGTCGTTAAACCTTTTTAGCGTCTTAAATAGTCGACTCTGAATAATAAAATTGCCCATCTAGAAACAGATGACAGATGGGCAATTTATTGATGCTTTGTAAGGTCATTTCATGAATTTCAGACATAAAAAAAGCGCCTTGATCAGAGGCGCTTTTTTGTCTGCAACGTTACGTTGCTAAGTTTCGTTCGTTCAGAATTAACGCTGACGAGCTTTAAACTTAGGGTTTGTTTTGTTGATCACGTAAACTTTACCGCGACGCTTAACGACTTGACAGTCTTTGTGGCGGTTTTTAGCAGATTTTAGAGAAGATAGAATTTTCATTGTGATATATCCAATTATGTGTCGAATATTTCTAAACCAATTCGACTTAAGTTCAAATATTTGAAGCCGCGGATTATAACGATGCCGTAATGGTATGTCTAGTTTTTATTATTGAATAATTTCAATCGATTAAGTGTTTCTTTCATATAGCTAATGTCAACTCTTTATGTTTTAGAATTTTACAACAATGGATTTCCTGCCAAGGGTGCGAACGATTGCCTATAATATCGGCTTGGTAAATGAGTGATAGGCAATCAAATGGGCTTCAAGCAATCTAAATTGACAATTGATGAGGTAATGGGCATAGATGGAATGCTTGCTAAAGCCGTTGACGGTTATGCACCGCGCCAAGCTCAGTTAGATATGGCTCATGAAGTATTTGAGGTTATTCAATCTGGAGAAACGTTTTTAGCCGAAGCGGGCACAGGTACAGGAAAGACATTTGCCTATTTAATTCCTTCGTTATTATCAGGCAAAAAGATTATTGTTTCGACTGCTACGAAAACGCTTCAGGAACAGCTCGTTCAAAAAGATCTGCCGTTGCTTTTTAAGGTATGTGGTATTAAAGGCCAAGCACATATTTTAAAAGGGCGTGATAATTACGTCTGTACTCAGCGATTGGATGTAACAGAAACCGCTGAGCAGCATAGTCGAGAAGATTGGAAAAAATTGGCGATTATTCGTGATTGGCTAGAAGAAAAAACTAGCTCGGGTGATCGATCTGAGATCAGCCAAATTCCTGAAGAAGATATGATTTGGAGAAAAGTGACCGCTCGAATGGAATTCTGCCAATCGACTGAATGCGGCACCGATTGTGGCTGTTTTTATCCTCAACAAAAAGAGATTGCCCAAGACACACAGGTCTTAGTGGTCAATCATCATCTGTTTTGTGCCGACTTAGCCCTCAGGGAGCAAGGATTTGGCGAAATTTTGCCTGAAGCTGATGTTTATATTTTTGATGAAGCGCATCAACTACCTGATATTGCAGCACAATTTTTAGGCTTCACCGTAAGCCGTTCTCAGTTAGATGAATTAGCAAGAGATATCAAGCAGGCACAGAAATTAGAGGCGCCTGAGTCTGGTAATCTGTCGGATTTATCAGTCAAGCTTGAAGAGCAATTAAAAGCAGTGTGTGATGCACTTGGTAAGTGGGAGAAGCGCTGGACTTGGGAACAGCTTGAAATCGAAACGGCTTTTCAAAAGTCCATGGATCGCTTATTACAAACATTGACGCATTTGGCGGATCACCTAAAAGAGATGTCTGACCGTGGAAAACAACTTGGCGCGGTTCATAAGCGTTGCAAAGAGTTTGAGCGACAATTAAAGGATTGGATGACCTCAAAGTCTGAGAATAAGATTCGATGGTTGGAATCATCTCAAGGACGTTTTAAATTGAATCTAACGCCTTTGAGTGTTGCGGATCCATTTAGCCGTCAAAGAGATGAAATTGGCGGTGCTTGGTTATTCACTTCGGCTACCTTAAGTATTAATGGAAAATTTGATTATTTTGCAAAGCGTTTAGGGTTAATGGATGCCAAAGAATCTGTTTGGAGCAGCCCGTTTGATTATGTGAGCCAAGGGGTGATTTATCACCCAGTTGGTTTGCCGCAACCAAACGATCCAAATTATATAAAAATTTGTTTACGAGCTGCTTGGCCGCTTTTGAAAGCCGCAGATGGAAGGGCGTTTTTGCTGTTTACGAGCCATCGTGCTTTACAAGAGGCAAAAACGATTTTAGAGCAACACTGGCATGGAAAATTATTGGTTCAGGGAGAGCAGCCAAAATCTGCCTTACTGGACGCGTTTAAATCTTCTAAGCAAGCGATTTTGTTAGGGACCAGTAGTTTTTGGGAAGGGGTCGATGTGAAAGGTGATTCTCTTCAGTTGGTAGTAATTGATCGCATTCCATTTATCCCACCGGATGATCCAATCGTGAAAGCAAGAGAAGCCTACCTAAAAGAAAAAGGCTTGAATGCATTTGTCCACTTTCAACTTCCAGAAGCAACCATTGCGATGAAGCAAGGAGCCGGCCGGCTAATTCGAGATATCAATGATAAAGGCGTTTTAATGCTGTGTGATCCAAGGTTTTCAACGAAAAATTATGGCAAACAGATCATTAATAGTTTGCCAAATTTCCCTTGGGTTTATGATGTAAAACATGCGCTGAGTAAACTCCCAAATTTTTCTAAAGAATAAAAAGTATGGATGAAAAGGACAGGTCGATGCCCCAATCAATTATCTTAGCGCTGGATACCTCTACTCAAGCGTGCTCCGTTGCTATTAATAATGCTCAAGGAAAAGTATTTCATAAAGATGTCATGACGCCACAAAGTCATGCGAACCAAATTCTAGATATGATTCAGACTTTGATGAGTGATGCTGAAGTAAAGCCAAACGAATTAGATATCCTTGCATATGGGCAGGGACCGGGAGCTTTTACCGGTATTCGTATTGCAGCTGGAGTGATTCAAGGGTTAGCCTTAGGTTGGGATAAACCTGTCATCGGATTAAGTAGCCTATCTTCGATTGCCAAATCAATTATTCAATTAAACATCCAGAAGTTTCAAAACTATGAAAGAGTGGAATGGATTTCACTGGTTGATGCACGAATGAAAGAGGTTTATTGGCAAGCAGGGATCCATTTAAAAAATGACTGGCAGGAGTCTGAGATTGAAATGTTACCGGCCGGTGAATTTTTAAGACGTCTTGAAGCTAAGGTTAAAGCGTTTCATCAAAATAGTCTGACGACTTCCACCGATAAAAAAGCTTTAGTGATCTGTGGGGATATTGAAAGAGAGTACCCGCAAGCTATTGAAATGCTAGCGGCTTATACTGGCCAAAACTCAGATATTTCCTGGTTTCCGAGCTTGCCGAGTGCACAAGCAATGCTTGAATTGGCTCGGTTGAAACAGGGAGAAGTTCAAACAACTTGTGAAGCACTCCCTACACCTCTTTATCTTCGTAACCATGTTGCAGACACAATTGCTGAAAGAGAGGCAAAAAAACTGGCTAAATCGAATCTGTCTTAAACTTTCAATAGGCTGGGAAAGATTTTGATTACAAACTTGGTTTAATAGTAATTATTGCTTAAAAAACAGGCAGATTGTACTAAGTTAATGATTTAAAAACTATAATCGGCACTCCAGAATGTTTACACACAAAGTTATCCACAAAATTTGTGAATAAGCTGTCATCTCTCCGTTACAAATTTTTAACAAGGAGCCAAAATGTTACGTTATAAAACGATTGTGGTAGCTTGTTTTTCTGATGATTTACAACATACTGTCCACAACACGGCGACCAATCGATTGGTTGAGCAGGCTCTCGAATTTAAACTCCTTCAGAAGTTGAAGGCGATGCCTTCGACGATCAGGGTGATATTTGTGCATTGGATGCACTTACCGTCATTTCCGATTCTTGAAGATAACTTAGTTTCGGATGTGCCAGGGGTTTGGTCAGACGAAGCGACCAGCGAGTTTCAAAAGAAGAAAAAAATATTTGATGTTTGGTTGGATGAGTGGCTTAACTTTTATCGTCATACTCGTTCTGACTTTTTTGAAGACAATATGCTGGAAGCTGAAACAGATCATAAAGCAGCTGGTGAGACACAGCAGAACCGGGTTTTAGTTCAAGTCATGCCTGGTGAAATTGAATCTGAATTAGGTGGGTTTTTAAAACAACATTGTGCAGACCTCGTCATAATTTCTAATCAAAAAAGTGTCGATGGGTTTGGGCACCATAATCCAAAAACAATCTTTTTAGAAAAATTATGTTTACCGGCCGGTAGAGAAATTTTAGGCTCGTGTGATTTGTTATGGGTGAACGAACCAAATAATTAAGTTCAACTTCGTTCTTTAGGCATCCAACCTTTATACAAGCACATGCCGATTTAATAACAGACATTTACTAATGAACCTCTTATTCGATCAGAGGTTCTCTAAGGACTTTTAGTTTATGAAAAATAAAATAACGTTATGTGTGAGCCCTAATTTAATGAGATTCAAGTTTTTGATAGTGCTTTTAATGTTTGGCGTCTTTTCATCCCAAAATGTGTTAGCCAAAACTTTCGAGAATGGTGAAGTTGTATTTGCAGCTTTCCCTGTTGGAAACATTAAAAATGATGCGTTTATTGTCGGCAAAGTTAAACGACAACTTAAGAATGGCGACTATCTTCTTTCGGTCTTAGATTATGTGGAAGGTCACGATTACGGAAGCTCCTGTGTTCCCATGGTGAAAAAAGAAGATCCAAATGCCACTGCTTTGGGGTATGAGAAGGGTTGGGAGATGTGGCAAGATACAACAAAACTTGATACTCAAAACTTAGACTATGTGGTTCCAAAAGAAAATGTTTTATCCCTTGGTTATGGCAAACAGTACTTTGTAGAAAGAAATAACTTATACATTGTGTTTGGACGTTGGAAATCGGATGCACCAGTAATGACTTTGGATCGAATTGCGCGAGCTCAAAGAGAATCTAAAGCGATTGGTCTGGATGAGCTTATTCCTGTTTTTGATCTAGTGAAATATCATAGAAAAGTATATTACGATACGAATAATCGCCCCCTTTATGCATTTGAACGTGTTCAACCGGCTATCGAGATGCTTGAGCAAGTTCAGGTTATCTTTCGTGAAAAACCGGAATTTACCAAACTCTGGAAAGCTAAGCAGAGGGATTGGAAGCAAATTAGTCTAAGTAGCTACGATTATTTTATGATTGAGGCAGTGGACAAGGTGTTGTTTGATGCTGAAGATCTGCTTTATGAAGAGGGAATTGAGAATGCTGGAACGGATAAAGTTGAAAAATTAAAAGATTTAGTAAAACAACTAAAGAGAACTTCTTAAAGAGGTTTGACGTAACAATCATTTAAGATGAAAAGATTTCGTTAAAAAGCCATAGTTCAATTGAAACGACACTATGGCTTTTTTTATAGCTGTTTTAAAGAGCTGCTGATGGCTTCTTAGGTCAACCTATTTTGAATGTTTGTAATAAGTTTGATTTAAATAATCGGCAAGTTGTTCAACTTCATCCTCGAACATGCCTGTATTTAAATTGTCATTACAGAATTGGACAGTTTTGACTAACTTCGCCCAAGAGTCTGTTTTAACAGGGTCATAAGGTTGGGCTGTGTGGCATTTCATACAGTTAGCGTCAGTATGTAAGACTTTACCAGGATGTTCGGCATAGGCTGATTGGCTAAAAAGTAACGCCATTCCTGCTAAGCTTTGTGAGGCTATAAAAGAAATTGGCTTTAAGTGTTGCGTAAATACTTTCATAATGAGCCCTCTCATTAGTTTATGGTTGAATGACAATTGAAAATTCTCTATTGCTCAATGATTTTACTAACAAAAGTTAGTTAGATAATTTAAAAAACTTTCTGAATACTAAGAAAAACTTATAAATAACAGGTGAAATGTGTCCACGAAAACCTTTATCCCAGGCAAGCAAGCTGCGCTCGAAGATTCAATTGCAAAAATGGAAACGCTTTTAGGTCAATTAGGGTTTGAAATTAACGCACAAAATGTATTGAACCCTGTTGAGAACATTTACTCTCAACACATTTATGATACTCGATGCCGTGGATTATTTACCAATGGAAAGGGGGCTTGTGATAAAGCCTGCTATGCGAGTGCCTTGGGCGAGTTTCTAGAGCGTTTATCGACAAATTATTTTTTCTCGGATTTTTACCTGACTCCAAAGCATGAACAGCATTCTGAAGATTGGCTGTATTACCCCAATGAGAAATCTATACCGGCCGGTAAACTTGATCAATTACTAACCCCAGAACTTTGGCAGTTTTATGAGCAAGCTTTAGAGGAATATGAAGACGGTTTTGAATTCGCAGATTTTCTTAGCTTAAATGATCATTTCGATCGGGTTACAGCGTTAGAAATGCACTCGGTAAAAACCGGTGATAGAGCCTTTTTTCCAATGAATTTGTTGAGCAACCTATATGCAAGTAATGGTTTATCTGCTGGAAACACCGCTCTAGAGGCGAAAATTCAAGGATTGTCCGAAATATTTGAACGTTGGGTTAAAAATAAAATCTTCCAAGAAAACCTATGTTTACCCAATGTTCCTCAGACACTACTTGAACAGTTTCCATCGATTACTGCTTCTATTAAGGCGCTTCAACAGACTGGGCTGGATGTTCAGGTTCGTGATGCTTCTCTTGGGGGAAAATATCCGGTTATCAATGTCACTTTGATTGATATCAAAAAAGGGCGTTGTTTTGCATCTTTTGGTGCGCACCCGATTTTTGAAGTTGCAATTGAACGAACCCTTACGGAGTCGCTTCAGGGTAGACATCTGCAAAATTTAGATGGATTTCAGACACCTGTTCATGATGAGGAAATGGTGTCGGAAGCTGAAAATTTAGAAAATCACTTCATTGATTCCAGCGGATTAATTCATAGCCGCTTTTTGAGCCAATCATCGGATTTTGAATTTCAACCATGGTCTTTTGCTGAAGATATGGCGGAACAGTGGCAGCAACTTTGTAAGTTGGTCTGGGAACAAGGTACGGATGTTTGGTTAGCCCAATATCCTCAGTTTGGTTTTCAAGCAATAAGAATAATTGTTCCTGGAATGTCTGAAGTGTATCCATTGAGCGAAATTGTTGAGAATAATCAGAATAATGGTCGAGCGCTTCGAGAGGCATTGTTTGCCTTTGATCAGTATCCCGATCATTCTTTACCGGCCGGTGAATTTTCAATCGCATTGGAAGAGATTCTGGATGTTGTTGAGCAAATTGGTGCGAGTGACCATCAAGGTGTAGCGAATTTTATTGGTTTAATGCCTGAACCGAATAGTTTTTGGGCACAAATGAATGTCGCACAATTGAGGTTTTGGTGTTATGTCGGCTTAAAATCCTGGGCACTAGCCTTTGAACAAGCGCAAGATATGATTTTCTATTTGCGTGAAGAAAGCGAATGGACAACGTGGGTGAAAGCTTACATGTATCTTTATGAATTGCTTGATACTCAACAGGCTTCAATTGAAACCATACAAAATGGTGGTGACTGTGATTTATCCAGTTTTGTAGCGATGTTTGACTCGAAAACGTATGAGTCGGTTCTGGCGGTGGTGAAAGGTGAATCGTTATTTGCTGGACAGGATCTAGGGCGCAAGATGTTTTTAAATTCTAAACCGCATAATCGTTTGGTCGATATTTACGAAAGTCTACGTAAGGCAAAAATAGAAGAGTTTTCAGAATAAAATTTATGGTTTCAAACCCGACCAATTTTGCTTAAATGTTTTGGTCGGGCATTTGCAACTTAAAAGATCAACAGTAATTTTACTTTAGAAGTCGTAAATCAGTGTTAAAAGTGTTTGCGTGTCTGTTTTTTCTGCTCCTGCAGCGGGATCTGAATTGTGACGATATTTAAATCCAGCTTTTAAGCGCATTTGCTCAGCAAGCTTGACTTTAATTGCTGTATTTGCTTCCGTTTTCATTTGCTCAGATCCTTTTGTCACCATTAGGTCTTGAGCAAAGTCGACGTTTTCATTAATTTTGTATGCATAATCAAGTTTTCCACGGACTACGGCTTGATCATCATTTGTGCCATCAGTGAAATCGGTGGTTTGATAACCAACCCCTGCTTCACCTTTTAAAGACATAGTGTCAGATTTGAAAAGCAATTTACCTAGACCAATGGAATAGGTGCTATCTAAATCGATATTTTCAAATTCATTTTGTTCAAAACGGGCACTTGCGAAACTGTAGAAATCACGCGAAGAAGAATAAAAGCGATTGTATTGAGTATCGATTAAATAGCGCTCTTGGGTTGTTACATCATCTTCCGACTGGTAGTTTGCTTCCACTTTTCCGATAATTTCATCTTTTTCACGGGCATATTTCAGATTGAGTGCCGTAAACAATGACTCACTTTCTGTATTTCCTGAGGTTGTAGTAAAACCAAATTCACCATTTCCTTTAAAACCTAAGTCATTATTTTCAGCGGATTGAGCGTTAGTTGCTGCAGCGGCTAGAACTGCTAATGTAAAGATTTTTTTCACTTTTCTATCCTGTAGTTAAATTTAACGGCGCCTATTATAGGTACTTATCATTGAAGATTAAAAGAGTACCGAGTGTATTTCTTAGCTTGAGTTCATTGAATCATGGGACGGCAAGGCGAGATTTAAGACTCTATGAATTTGATTTTAGGCAATGGAAATCACCATAATTCAAACTCTACAGTGTCCTGGAATTTTGGTAGAATGCATCACAATTATTGACTATGGTTCAATGCACATAAATTTTGACTCTGCATTGATGCCAAGATTAGGACTGAAATTAATATGAAGCTGGATTTTTTAGACTTTGAACAACCTATTGCTGAACTCGAAGCCAAAATAGATGAGCTACGCCATCTCGATAATGGTGATATGAACCTTCTTCAGGAAATTTCAGCGTTAGAAGAAAAAAGTAAAAATCTTACGGAGACAATTTTTAGTAAATTGTCTGATGTTCAAATTTCTAAGCTGTCTCGCCATCCGCAAAGACCTTATGCGTTAGATTATATTTCTAAAATCTTTACAGACTTCAAAGAGCTTCATGGGGATCGTGCTTTTTCCGATGATAAAGCGATTGTGGCTGGACTGGCTCGTTTAGACAATCAGCCTGTCATGGTGATTGCTCAAGAAAAAGGGCGCGATACCAAAGAGAAGATTAAACGCAATTTTGGAATGCCTCGCCCAGAAGGTTACCGTAAAGCTTTACGGCTTATGAAGATGGCAGAACGGTTCGGGTTACCTATTTTGACATTTATTGATACCCCAGGGGCTTATCCGGGCATTGATGCTGAAGAGCGAGGTCAAAGTGAAGCCATTGCTCGTAACCTCATTGAAATGGCTGAATTGAAAGTGCCGGTGATTTGTACTGTGATTGGCGAAGGTGGTTCTGGTGGTGCATTAGCGATTGGTGTGGGTGATGTCACTATGATGATGCAATACACGACTTATTCAGTGATTTCTCCCGAAGGCTGCGCTTCTATTCTTTGGAAGAATGCGGCAAATGCGCCAGATGCAGCCGAAGCTCTAGGGATTACGGCGCCAAGATTGAAAGAGCTCGGACTTATTGATCACATTATTCCAGAACCATTAGGGGGAGCACATCGCAACCCAGCGGATGCAGCGTCTGCTTTAAAAGCTGCTTTGACTGAACGTTTGGAAGAATTAAAACAGCTATCAGTAGAAGAAATGCGTGACAATCGTTATCAGCGTTACATGCAATATGGAAATTTTGAAGAATAAATCTTATAAGTTTAGCGGTCGAATTCTACCGGCCGGTAAGCTTTTTCTGTAATCTAGTCCTTTATGACAGCTTCTCTCGACTCTCTTCAAACGAATGCACAAGCTGTTTTAGATGCTTTTCTTTTTGCTCTAAGAGAGTTTCAAAATTGTTTCCCTCAAAACGATAGTTTTACAGTTGCTTTGAGTGGTGGCGTAGATTCTATTGTTTTATTGGATTTGTTTGCCAAAGCAACTCAACAAAACTTCATCGCCTCAAATGTTAACGCCATCTATATTGATCATCAACTGCAGATTGATTCTTCCAAATGGGGAGAGTTCTGCGAGCAAAGATGTTATGCGTACAAGATTCCATTCCAAGTAAAAAGGGTCACGATTGCTCGTCAAGCTCGTCAAGGTTTTGAGCAGTTAGCACGTAAAGCAAGATATAAAGCTTTATTTGAAGCGCTTCCAAGAACAAATGGCGTACTAATAACGGCTCATCATGCTAACGATCAAGCGGAAACCCTATTGCTCAATCTATTTAGAGGTGCAGGAGTATCCGGTTTGGCAAGTATGAAAAATGTATTGGAAACAAACAAGGGGCTTGTTTTTAGACCTTTATTGGAAATTCAAAAAAAACTAATTGAAAATTATGCTGAATTTCACCAACTCGAATGGGTTGAGGATCCATCGAATAAAGAGTGTGAGTTTCGAAGAAATTGGATTCGAAACAAAGTATTACCTGACTTGGAAACGGTTTATCCGAGTATTGTTAAAACATTTAATCAGACAGCGCATTGGATGCAAGAGTCAGAAATTCTATTAGAAAAACTTGCATCTATTCAGTGTCAACAGCTTTACGAAAACTCGCCAAATGAAATAAATCACTGGGGATTTCCACTGCCTGAAATAATTCAGGAACACTCTAAAGAGAGACATTGTTTTAGTTGGGGGGAGTATAAGAATATGTTTCGTTTTTGGGTGAAAAGCCAGCAATTCCCAAGATTAAACGAATCTATATTTTACTGGCTATTTAATACTGCTTATCAAACTGAAGAGGACGGTTCAATTGTTAGGTTGAAAGCGCCTTTGGCAGGTGACTATATGTTAATGAGTGGTGAGCGCTGGCAACTTTATCAAAAATCTGTATTTTATTTACCGGCCGGTAATTCAATTTCATTGAATTTAAAAGATTTTTTGTCTCTAAAAATGGATTCAACTTCAAAAAATCACAAAACAAAACTAGACATTTATGTCGATATGAAAAGGGCTGAGCAGTTGGAGAATATTTGGTTGATTTCTCTGTCACAACTTTCAGAAGATATGCAAACTCTGTTGAACCGAAAAGCTTTAAAGCGTTATTTCCAAGATAACAAGATTCCAGTTTGGCAAAGAAGCCACTGGCCTTTTTTGGTGAAAAATAATAGTCTAACGTCAAACAGTCAGAATCCGAAAGACTATGAACTGGTGGGGGGATTTGGTTCACCCAAATTGATTAAATTTGAGAGTGGAGTTAAAGCCATGGGGCTTGATGGCTCAGTTCCGAAGTTCTTAGAAAATTATTGGCAGACCCAATTCTGCTTTCCTGAAGCTTAAATAAATCTCTGCAAAGTGATGTTTAATTGCATTAAAAAATGAAAATGTTGCTAATCGATAGGTGGATAGATTGATGAATGGGGCGAGTTGGTCTATAATTCCCTTCCATTCTGACAGCTCGTTATCACACTCGATACGTTCTTTTTTTTTCTCTAAAAAGTGACCCCAATGACGAAATATATTTTTGTGACAGGTGGTGTTGTTTCTTCTCTAGGTAAAGGGATTGCGGCAGCTTCACTTGGTGCTTTGCTAGAAGCTCGCGGCCAAAAAGTTTCAATGCTGAAAATGGACCCCTACATCAATGTTGACCCCGGAACAATGAGCCCATTGCAACATGGTGAAGTGTTTGTAACGGATGATGGCGCCGAAACCGATTTGGATTTGGGGCATTATGAGCGTTTTGTACAACGCCACTTTACTCGCCGTAATAGCTTTTCTACCGGTCAGGTCTATGAAACAGTGATTCGTAATGAACGCCGTGGTGATTACTTGGGTGGAACGGTTCAAGTTATTCCGCACGTCACAGATGAGATTAAAAACCGCATTAAGTCGGCAGCTGCAGGCTACGATGTTGCATTGGTTGAAGTCGGTGGAACGGTTGGTGATATTGAGTCTTTACCGTTTTTAGAAGCGATTCGACAGTTGAGCCTTGAAGTGGGTCGCTCCAATTCCTTATTTATGCATCTGACATTGTTGCCATATATAGCTGTAGCTGGTGAAGTAAAAACAAAACCGACTCAGCATTCGGTAAAAGAGTTGCGCTCAATCGGAATTCAACCGGATATTTTGGTTTGTCGTTCGGAAATGGAATTAGAAGCGAGTGAAAAACGCAAAATTGCATTATTCACGAATGTTGAAGAGCGTGCAGTCATTAATTCTCTAGACGCTCGTACAATTTATGAAGTTCCACGAATGCTGCATGAGCAGGGATTGGATGACTTGGTGGTTGAACGCTTAAATATACCGGCCGGTAAAATTGATTTATCAGATTGGGATGAAGTGGTTAATGACCAGTTAAATCCTGAAAAATCAGTTGAAATTGCCATGGTCGGTAAATACACCGATTTAACTGAGGCTTATAAATCCTTGATTGAGTCGTTAATTCATGCAGGAATTCATAGTCGTACCAAAGTTAATATTGATTACATTGATTCTGAAGAATTGGAAAAAACGGATTTATCTTCTCTTAAAGATAAGGATGCGATTCTGGTTCCAGGTGGATTTGGTGAGCGCGGTGTTGAAGGAAAAATCAAAGCGATTCAGTTCGCTCGCGAAAACAAAGTACCTTATTTAGGAATTTGTCTTGGGATGCAAATGGCGGTTGTTGAATATGCACGTCATGTTGCTGGATTTGATGGTGCACATTCAACTGAGCTGAATGCTGCAACACCACATCCTGTTGTTGCACTTATTACTGAGTGGACCGATGAAGAAGGAAATGTTGTTGAGCGTGATGAAGCAACCGATTTAGGTGGGACTATGCGTTTGGGCGGCCAGCAATGTCAATTGGCTGAAGGCTCAAAAATTGCTGAAATTTATCAATCAAACAATATTCGTGAGCGTCATCGCCACCGATATGAAGTCAATAATGGCTATATCTCTCGGCTTGAAGAGGCTGGTTTGATTTTTGCCGGCCGGTCTGAAGATGGTGAGTTGGTTGAGACCATTGAAATTGCTGATCACCCTTGGTTTGTAGCGTGTCAATTTCATCCAGAATTCACATCCACACCGCGTAAAGGCCATAAATTGTTCAGCGCTTTTGTGAATGCGGCTAACGCTTACAAGGAATCGAAATAAATGAAACTTTGTAACTTTGAAGTTGGACTTGATCAGCCACTGTTTTTAATTGCTGGGCCGTGTGTTATTGAGTCAGAAGAAATGGCTATGACGACTGCCGCGGCGTTGAAAGAATTAACCGATGAACTACAGATTCCTTTTATTTACAAGTCATCATATGATAAGGCGAATCGTTCTTCTACCTCGAGCTTTCGCGGCTTAGGAATTGATGAAGGTTTACGTATTTTGCAAAAGGTTAAAGAGGAAATCGGCGTTCCAGTTTTGACGGATGTTCATGAGGATACTCCTTTAGATGAGGTGGCCTCCGTTGTGGATGTTATGCAAACCCCGGCGTTTTTAGTGCGTCAGACTAATTTCATTCAAAATGTATGTAAGCAAGGTTTACCCGTCAACATCAAAAAAGGTCAGTTTCAAGCACCTTGGGATATGAATCAGGTGGTTGCTAAAGCACGTGAAGTGGGTAACGACAATATCATGGTTTGTGATCGTGGAACATCATTTGGGTATAACACCTTAGTCTCCGATATGAGAGGTTTAGCGCAAATGCGCTCAACAGAGTGTCCAGTGGTGTTTGACGCAACGCACTCAGTACAACAACCTGGAGGGCAAGGAGCTACTTCGGGTGGACAACGTGAAATGGTGCCTGTTTTGGCGAGAGCAGCGATTGCTGCCGGTATTTCTGGGGTGTTTATGGAAACCCATCCTGAACCAGAAAATGCACTGAGTGATGGGCCGAATATGTGGCCTCTGGGGAATTTAAAGCCATTACTGGAAACCATGAAAGAGTTAGATCAAGTGGTAAAACAGCACGGTTTTATTGAGAACCAATATTTAGGCTAAAGCCTTAAAAGCTCCATAACAAGCGTTTGTTCTGGGGCTTTTTTATGTAAATTCATCTTGCTGTCATTTAGCTAAGCTAAATTTGCATCAAGAATTTTTTAGTTTTTTATTTAATAAAATAGGAAAAGCAATGTCATTAATTAAAGATATTAAAGCTCGCCAAGTCATTGACTCTCGCGGTAACCCAACCGTTGAAGCGGATGTGATCTTGGAAGACGGCTCAAAAGGCCGTGGTATTTCTCCATCTGGTGCATCTACTGGTTCACGCGAAGCAATCGAATTGCGTGACGGCGACAAATCTAAATTTGGTGGCAAAGGTGTGTTAACAGCAGTTAGCAACATCAACACAGAAATCAAAGCCAAGCTAGTAGGCATGGATGCATACGACCAGAAAGCAATCGATACTGCGATGATCGAGCTTGATGGAACGGATAACAAAGGTCGTTTGGGTGCAAATGCAATCCTTGCTGTATCAATCGCAACGGCTCAAGCGGCAGCGGCATCTAAAAATTTACCACTTTATGCCTACTTGAAAACGGATAACTATCAAATGCCGGTACCAATGATGAACATCATCAATGGTGGCGAGCACGCGGATAACTCTGTTGATTTCCAAGAGTTCATGATTATGCCTGTTGGTGCGCCAACTATGTCTGAAGCACTTCGTTACGGTGCAGAAGTCTTCCATGCGTTGAAAAAAGTGCTTGGTGACAAAGGTTACAATACCGCGGTAGGTGATGAAGGTGGATTTGCTCCTGACCTAAAATCTAACGAAGAAGCGTTGCAAGTTATCCTAGAAGCAATTGAAGCGGCCGGTTACAAAGCTGGTGAAGACATTATGATTGCAATGGATGCTGCCTCTTCAGAGCTATATAAAGATGGTGTTTATACACTAGCTTCTGAAGGTCGTACTCTGACTTCTGAAGGCATGGTTGATTTGCTTTCTGAGTGGGTAACAAACTACCCAATCATCTCTATTGAAGATGGTCTAGACGAATCTGATTGGGATGGTTTCAAATACCAAACTGAAAAAGATGGTAAGCGCTTACAGATTGTTGGTGATGATTTGTTTGTAACGAACCCTAAAATCCTTGCTGAAGGGATTGAGAAAGGTATCGCGAACTCGATCTTAATTAAAATTAACCAAATTGGTACGCTAACTGAAACGTTTGAAGCGATTGCAATGGCGAAAAAAGCGGGTTACACAGCAGTAGTTTCTCACCGTTCTGGAGAAACCGAAGATACAACGATTGCTGATATTGCTGTTGCAACAGGTTGTGGTCAAATTAAAACAGGTTCTATGTCTCGTACTGACCGTATCGCTAAGTATAACCAGTTGATTCGTATTGAAGAAGAGTTGGGAGATGCAGCCGTTTATCCAGGTAAAGCAGCGTTTTACAACCTAAAATAATAAAACTTAAATAGTCTTGTTTTAAACAAGTTAATTGAGTTAAATAGGCCTTTGAATCACTTGGTTAAGCTTTGTGGTCAAAGGTCTTTTTTTTTGGAAAATTTAATGCTAAAAATTTACGTAGTATTTACTGTTGTTGCGCTGGGCTTGATCTCTTCATTGTTATCCTCAAATGGAGGTGTCAGCGAGTTGATGTATCTTGAACAAGAGATTCAAAAACAAAAACAGGTGTTAAATCAGCAGATTCACGAAAATCAGATTTTAGAAAAAAACATTATTGTTCTGCAAGATAAACCAGAAGCGATTGAAACTATTGCTCGAAGTCAGCTTGGTTTGGTCAAGCCGGGTGAAGTTTTTGTCGAAGTGATTGATTATCGTCATATTTCTCCTGAAACATCAGACCAACCTATGGCAGATGAAACTCCAAACAATGAGACGCTCCCTTAATAAAAGGTTAACTTTCAATTTGGCAAAGTTTAAGCTAACAAATTGGTTATTTGGTTTTCAGCTGTATATTAACAGCTCCAACTCCACCGTCTTTTTCAGGAGCACTGCAAAACCCGACAATATTTTTTAATGTCTTTAATTTTTGATAGCAAAGATTTTTAAGAACAGGAAAATCATTGTCTGAATTGTAGCCTTTACCATGAATAATTCTGACGTATTTCATCCCGCATGAGATTGCTTGCGAAATAAAGTTTTCTATTGCTATTTCGGCCTCTTCAGAGGTTTTGCCATGTAAATCCAAACTTGCCTCTAAATAAAATTCACTTCGTTTTAATCTACTCAAATCTTGAAGACGAAGTCCTTTTTCATAATATGTAACTGTGTCAAAAGCCTTGATGGGGTGTGAGCTATCTAACTCCTTGAATTCGAGGTTTTTAGGTGCTAGTGGTTGTTTATTACGAATTTTCTTTAAATGTTTTTGTGCCTGTTTTTCTGAACGGTTCTCAAATAATGAGATTCGGTTATGGTTGTTGATAGGAGTGACATCTTGCATGGCTTCAAGGAAGAGTGCTGAATCATCGATTTTATCACTTGCACTTTTATGATTATCTGAAGAGGCGTTTGTCGAAGCCTTAGTTTTCAAATGTATTTTTTTTAAAGATTTTTTAATTGAATTCATAAGTTACACGTAAAGCGTTTAAATCTGCTATATTCAGACTAATTTTTGTAGACACTGATTGGATAAGACATGAAAGTATTGCTTTCAAATGATGACGGATATTTTGCCACAGGTATTCAAGTTTTACTGGATAAGATTTCACAACATAATGGCCAGTTCCTAGGTGAAAGTATTGAAAGCATCTGTGTGATTGCTCCAGATCAAAACCGTAGCGCAGCGAGTAATTCATTAACACTTTCCTCTCCTTTAAGGCTTCAAGAGCATTCGCATTTTGCAAAAGCTTCGGCTCATTTGGATAAAGTGAAAATTTTTGGTGTAAATGGTACTCCAACGGATTGTGTTCATTTAGGGGTAAATGGTGTTTTAGGTTATCAACCCGATATTGTCATTTCAGGGATTAACGCTGGTGCAAATATGGGGGATGATGTTATTTATTCTGGGACAGTTGCTGCGGCGACGGAAGGACGATTTTTAGGTAAGCCAACTATTGCTATTTCATTATGTGGGGATACACATTTTGAAACAGCAGCTAAGGTATTAATGGAGCTTTGTCAGAATCGCAATGCATTGCCAGTTTCGAATAATTGCGTTATTAATATCAACGTACCAGATATTCCCTATAATGAGCTAAAAGGTGTAAAAGTAACCCGTTTAGGGAAAAGACACGCTTCTGAGCCGGTCGTTCAGCAGCTTGATCCTCGTGGGCTGCCTATACATTGGATTGGCCCAGCAGGTTCTGCAATGGACGCTACAGAAGGAACAGATTTTGAAGCTGTTGAAACGGGATATGTTTCGGTTACTCCACTTATGATCGATTTAACCGACTACGGTGCAATTGATGCTTTAAATCAGTGGAATAAGCAATAAATTTTTTAAAGAACAGTTATGTCAGATTTATCTTTGCAATATACTGAAAACCATTTTGTTTCATCCCAAAATCTAGGCATGAGTTCTTCAAAAATTCGCCATAAAATGGTTGACCGTTTATGTGCTATGGGCTTGTCTGATCCTCGTGTAATCAAGGCGCTTCAAATGGTTCCAAGGCATCTTTTTGTTGATGAAGGGTTTCTCCCCTTGGCTTACGATGAAAGTAAAGCGCTTCCGATTGGTTACCGCCAAACACTTTCTCAACCGTTGACCGTTGCTAAGATGACGCAATGGTTATTCGCGGAAAATGATATTAGCCCAGTAAAAAAAGTTTTAGAGATTGGAACGGGATCCGGTTATCAAAGCGCGATTTTGGCAATGTTGACTCAACAAGTTTTTACACTTGAAAGAATTGCACCTCTAGCCGTTGAAGCCCAAGAGAAGCTGATAAGCCTTGGATTAAGCAATATTACTTTTGGTAATGGGGATGGCCATTGGGGATGGAATGAAAATGCACCCTATGATGCAATTATCTCTGCAGCGGCACCAGAAACGTTACCAACAGAATTGATTCAGCAGTTAAAAATTGGTGGACGTTTAGTTTTACCCATTGGTAAACAAGCACAGCGTCTTACTGGCTATATTCGACATGAAGATCGTATTGAAGAAGTCGATTTGGGGACTGCAAGCTTTGTTCCGATGCTTAGTGGAATCCAACCGGCCGGTTAAATTCTTCATATTCCTTTCTTAAATTTAAACTAAACAATTCCTCAACAACTGTTCTTATATGAAATTATTTGCAAACCTTTATGATAAAACTTTGCTGTGGTCAGCAAACAAGCAAGCTCCCAAATATCTTGGTGCTATGAGTTTTGCGGAATCATCTTTTTTTCCGATTCCACCGGACATAATGCTGATGCCTATGTCTTTAGCTCGTCCTGATAGAGCAATTTATTTTGCATGGATTGCAACAGTGTTTTCAGTGTTAGGTGGATTGTTAGGTTATGGCATCGGCTATTATGCAATGGATTTTATCTTCCCTTGGTTGGTTGAAATAGGCTACGGAGCGAAACTGACATCGGCTCAAGATTTTTTTGATGAATATGGTGTATGGGTTGTGTTTATTGCGGGTTTTAGCCCTATTCCTTATAAGGTATTTACGATCACAGCAGGTGCCAGTGCTATGGCTTTATTGCCTTTTATCATTGCATCGTTTTTCGGCAGGGGGGCAAGATTCCTTCTGGTCGCACTATTAATGAAATACGGAGGCAGCAAGTTAGAACCTTTTATTCGAAAATGGGTGGACTGGCTGGGCTGGCTAATCATTGCTTTGATTATTCTTTATATTATTTATAAAACTCAAAGTTAATTGCGTTGGATTTCAAATGAACATAAAACAATTAACAAACGTTAAATCTATTTATTCTCCAGTTAAGCTGATTAGTGTGTTTGTTACATTTGTAACATTAATAGGCTGTAGTTCTCCTCTGAAATATGAACCACGAGCTCAAAAGCCGATTGCTTCAGAAAAAACAAACACTTCTGGTTTTGTAAAAAAGTCCGATTGTAAAACGGCGTATCAAATTCAATCGGGAGACACCTTAAGTGGTATTGCACAAAAATGTGCAGTGTCACAAACTTTACTGGCACAACTTAACGGAATTGATCGACCCGATAAAATTTATATTGGTCAATGGCTAAAAGTACCTTCAAATAAGGTAGGTCAGCCATATTCTAAAAGTGCTTCCCAAGTTGACCAAATACGAAGGGAATCGCGAGAAGAATCTTCGTCAAGAAAAGTTGAATTAGCCAGTGATAGCACTTGGCAGTGGCCAACAAAAACAAACTTACCGTATCGTTGGTCGAAAGATGCTAATGGGATTAGCATGCTCGATATTGATGGAAACATTGGCGATAGTGTTTTTGCAGTGGCAGAAGGGGTGGTTGTCTATGCAGATGATGGTATTCGTGAATTTGGCAAAATGGTTATGATTCGTCATGCTTCTGGAAAACTTTCAGTCTACGCTCATGCTAGTGAACTCTTGGTAACCCAAAATGAAAAGGTTACTCAAGGGCAAGAAATTGCGAAAATGGGTGCAACAGGAATGACGGTTAAGCCTAAATTACACTTGGAAGTACGCTTTTTAGGCAAAAAAGTTCAACTTAAACCTCTTCTGTCGAATTGATGAAATATGATCAGTTTTACTGAGTTTTCGATTTTTCATCGAAAATTAATGCAAGCACAACCTCTCTGTCTTCTGTTGTTAGGATGTTATAAGTTCGGCATGCAGCATCATTAGCCATAACTTCAAGTGCGGCTCCTCGATTTGTACAATGGGCAAATAATTTTGGTTCTGGAAAAATCTGAGATTCACCGGTTCCTAAAATAATGACTTCCGGTTTTTGATCTAGCAAAGCATCTAAAGCATTAGTCGTCAAACTTCGGATATCCGAACAATGCCAGTCTGAAAAAACCTCCTTTTGAGTCAAAAAAAGGCTTTGATGGTATTCATCGGCATTAATTCTAACCTTACCAGCTTCATAGTTTTTAACGGTATTAATATTTGAGTCTCTATGTTCGGTGAACTTCATATGTTTGACCTTTAAATTAATTTGACTTCAAGCTTGTAGAGTTTCATAAAAATTTGGCTTATTTAACCCTAGATTACGTCCATTTTCAATTGACTGGATGGCTGGCTGTTGTATATGATTACCTACTTTTGTAGAAATCAAGAATTTAGCGTGTAGTTTATACATGAGACTGGATTTTAAGGTCGACTTTTAAGGCTTTGAATCCATGATTTATCTACTTTGCAATCAAACTCAATCTTGTGTGAAAAGGCATCTATCGTGGCAGACGATTTTCAAAGAATTAAAAGACTTCCTCCGTACGTATTTAATATTACCGGTGAATTAAAGGCCGAGGCACGTCGTCGTGGCGAAGATATTATCGATTTCGGTATGGGAAACCCAGACCAAGATACGCCTAAACACATTGTCGATAAATTAATCGAAGTGGTGCAACGTGAAGGAACGCATCGTTATTCGGTATCGCAGGGGATTCCTCGTCTTCGGAAAGCAATTTGTAATTGGTATAAAAATAAATTTGATGTAGATCTGGATCCTGATACAGAAGCGGTTGTCACGATCGGTTCTAAAGAAGGCTTGGCTCATCTAGCTTTGGCGACAGTTGATAAGGGTGATACGGTTTTGGTTCCAAACCCTGCTTATCCTATACATCCTTACGGTTTTGTCATTGCAGGTGCAGATATCCGCCATGTCAAAATGACGCCGGATACTTGCTTCTTTGATGAACTGGAAAGAGCGATTAAAGAATCTTGGCCGAAACCGAAAATGCTGGTGATTAATTTTCCAGGTAACCCAACGACTGAATGTGTTGATCTTGAATTTTTCGAGAAAGTTGTTGCGATTGCTAAAGAGCATAAGATTTGGGTGATACATGATTTAGCCTATGCGGATATTGCATTCGATGGTTATAAAGCTCCATCAATAATGCAGGTTGAAGGGGCTAAGGATATTGCTGTTGAATTTTATACGCTGTCAAAAAGCTACAATATGCCGGGTTGGCGTGTTGGTTTTATGGTTGGTAACCCAGAGTTGGTTCATGCACTTAAGCGAATGAAGTCGTATTTGGATTATGGAACTTTCACACCAATTCAGGTTGCTGCTATTGCTGCACTGGAAGGCCCGCAGGATTGCGTTCAAGAAATTTCAGATATGTATAAATCTCGTCGAGATGTATTGTGCCAAGGTTTAAATGCTATTGGTTGGGAAGTTACCCCGCCAAAAGCAACAATGTTTGTCTGGGCACAAATTCCTGAGGCCTATCGTGATATGGGGTCATTGGAGTTCTCTAAAAAGTTGCTAACAGATGCAAAAGTTGCAGTAGCCCCAGGAATTGGATTTGGCGACTACGGTGATGATCATGTCCGTTTTGGACTGATTGAGAATGAACATCGTACGCGTCAAGCAATTCGTGGGATTCGTGATATGTTCCGCAAAGATGGACTCATTAAACTAGATTAATTAAAACGAGCGCTTTGTTCCTTTAGAGGAAGCCGGAGATAACGAATCTCTTAATCAAATATACAAAGCCCTTAAACTTTAGGACTATTCCTCGATTATGAAAACCTTTAAGATTGGCCTACTAGGATTAGGCACAGTGGGTGGCGGTACCGTCAACATTTTGCAAGAAACTCTTTCTGAAATTCAGAGACGTATTGGTCACAATATTGAAGTCTCAATTATTGCAGTTCGTGATTTGAATCGTAGTCGTCCAATTGATACGTCATCAATACAAATGACGGATAACCCACATGATGTAGTGAATCATCCTGAGGTTGATATTGTTGTTGAATTAATGGGGGGAACAGGGCTTGCCAAAGAATTGCTGATAAATGCGATTCAAAATAAGAAGCATGTTGTCACTGCGAACAAAGCATTGATTGCCGAGTTTGGAAATGAGTTGTTTTCACTTGCCAACGAAAACAATGTCATGGTGAATTATGAAGCAGCGGTTGCTGGAGGCATTCCAATAATCAAGGCTGTCCGAGAAGGGTTGGCGGCCAATAAAATTGAATGGCTCGCAGGTATTATTAATGGGACAGGCAACTATATCTTGACTGAAATGAAAAAACCAGGCGCAGATTTTGCCGAAGTTTTAAAGATTGCACAAGAATTGGGTTACGCGGAAGCGGATCCAACCTTTGATGTTGAAGGAATTGATGCTGCTCATAAGTTAACTATCTTAGCTTCAATTGGTTTTGGAATTGAATTACAGTTCAATAAGGTCTATACCGAAGGGATTAGCAAAATCACTGCGGAAGATATTCATTTTGCAGAACAATTAGGGTATCAAATTAAACATCTAGGATTGGCAACCCGAACTGAAAATGGCTATTCACTCCGTGTACATCCTACTTTGGTAGCCAATGAAGTTTTAATTGCTAATGTAAATGGCGTGATGAACGCGGTTATGGCAAAAGGTGACCATGTTGGGCCTACCATGTATTACGGGCCGGGTGCTGGTGCGGGACCAACTGCCAGCGCTGTGGTTGCTGACATTATTGATGTGATTCGAGCTCAAAGTCAAAACGTTGAAGATCGGGTTCCTGGACTGGGCTTTAAGGCAGACCGGCTAGAATCCGCTCCGGTAGAGCCAATTGAAAACAGTGTTTCGAGTTTTTATATTCGTTGCTTTGCGCAAGATCATTCAGGTGTATTGGCTAAAATTACTGCGGTTTTTGCTGAACTAGAAATTAATATTGAGCAACTATATCAAGAACCTTCGCAAGAGAAACCTGAAGATGCAACTTTAGTCATGGTTACTAACGCAGTTAAGGAATCGCGTTTTAATCAAGCTTTAGCGGAACTACAGGCTATGCCTGAAATTGGTAATGATATTCAGCGTATTCGTGTTGCTGAACTCGATTGATTTCAAAATTGATTCCGTTTAAACCGGCTTAATGCCGGTTTTTTGTCTTTTAAACTTATTGAGTATCTAATGGCGAAATCAGAAAATCATCTAACATTATGTTTTCCAGGACTCTTAGCGTCTCAGCGAGTTCAGGAGGGCTTAGCTCAATTGAAAAAAACTGAGCTGGTTAAACTGCAAACCTTATTGTCAAAAGCAGATTATCACTTCCCTAAGAAACGATGCCACGAGGATTTAACGGCCTATTTATTTCATCAACAAAAAGCTCCATCGAGTGCTATTACTCGAGCAAATGGATTGTGTGATTTATCGGACGATGAATTAAGCGAATATTGGGTTAGTATAGATCCTGTTCAGATGATTCCTGATCGAGATACGCTGATTTTAATTCCTTCCGCGGATATTGGCATTACCGAAGAGGAGTCCAAAGCTTTATTGGAAAACTTTAATCAACACTTCTCACAAGATGGACTTAAATTAATTTTTGGGGATGCTCACCAGTGGTTTTTATCAATAAAACAACCGGTTGCGATTGAAACAACACCGCTTTATCAAGTTGCTTATCAGAGTGTGAACAATCATTATCCAGAAGGACCGGCTGGTAATTATTGGCGACAATTGATGAATGAAACACAAATGTTGTTTTATAACCATGAAGTGAATCATCAGCGTCGTCTTTTGAATCTTCCCGAAATTAATAGTGTGTGGGTTTGGGGGGAAGGTGGAATTGACCTAGATAAGATTAACCAAAGAAATAATGCCGTTTTATTGTCTAATTCCGACTACTCAAAAGGCTTGGCTAAGTTTTCTGGTGCCGAGTTTGCTGCGACTCCAAAATCCTTCAAAGCTTGTAGAAACCAGATTTTATCATCACACCATACTCTTATTGAATTTAACGATCAGACTTTTTCTGGCGTATCTCTTGAGCAAATGACACTTGAGCAATGGCTTGATTTACTGTGTTTTTTGGAGAAAAATTGGTTTGAACCGGTTTTCGAGTCCGTAAAGAACAAGGAGCTTGATTCAGTGTTATTAGAGCTAGGTGCTAATAAACAGTTTCTAATTACTTCCAAGACTTTAAAGCGTTTTTGGCGTTGGAAAAAATCCTGGTTAGCGATATCTAATTAATCAGCTAAACGTCATTAACTTCGACCCCAGTGAAAGCCAACTTCGGTATAATTTCGAACAAAATTAAAATTACATTAGGTTAATAAAATGAACTTTATTGAAACACGTGGCAATGATGGTCAACGTCCAACTTCGATTACTTTTTCTCAAGCGATTCTAAGTCCAATGTCTTCATTTGGTGGCATCTATTCACCTGAGTATTTACCAACATTACGTGAAGACTTTTTGAATGATCATGTAGATTCAGGATACAAAGTACTGGCTAAAGACTTATTGAAAGCATTTGAAGTGGACATTGAAGACAGCGTTATTGATGAGGCGCTTGCACTTTACGATAAGTTTGATGATCCAAAAAATCCGGTGCCTGTTGTAAAGGTGTATGAAGATCTTTATGTTTCTGAATTATTTCATGGTCCAACCCGCGCCTTCAAAGATATGGCATTACAACCTTTTGGAAAGGTATTGTCTGCAGTGGCGCAATCACGAGGTGAGAAATATCTGATATTAGCAGCGACTTCGGGTGACACTGGACCTGCCGCTCTTGAGACCTTTAAAAATCGCGACAATATTCAAGTTGCATGCTTGTATCCAGATGGTGGAACTTCGGATGTTCAACGCCTACAGATGGTTACAGAAGATGCGCAAAACTTAAAAGTCATAGGAATTCATGGCGATTTTGATGATGCACAATCTGCATTAAAAACTTTGTTAACCTCTGAAAAATTTAATGAAGCTCTAAAAGTTCACAATACTTCTTTGTCGGCAGCCAACTCTGTAAACTTTGGACGAATTATTTTCCAGACAATTTACCATGTGTACAGTTATCTTGAATTAGTTCGTCAAGGTGCAATCAAGATGGGTGAAGAGGTCTTCCTAAATGTTCCAAGTGGAAACTTTGGAAATGCATTAGGTGGTTACTATGCAATGAAAATGGGCTTGCCGATTAAGCAAATACACATTTCATCGAACAATAACAATGTTTTAACACGTTTTATTACGACGGGCGAATATGACTTACGTGATGCTTCCGTGATTCCAACGACTTCACCTGCAATGGATATTTTGAAATCTTCGAACGTTGAACGTATCTTATTTGATATGTTTGGTGCAGAGCGTACCAAAGAATTAATGCTTCAATTAGATGCTGAGAAATTTTACGCGTTGACAGAAGAGGAATTGACACAAGTACAAGCTGTGTTTGCAGCAGACTATTGTAATGATCAAGAAGGTTTGGAATATATCAAACAAGCCTTTGAAGTGGATTATTTAATGTGTCCGCATACCGCGACCTGTTTCAAAACCTATGAGACGCATGCAAAAGACAAAAATATCAAAACCATTGCTTATGCGACGGCTGAATGGACTAAATTTTCTCCAAACATTGCACTTGCAATCACCGGTGAAAAACCTGAACATGATATTGACGCACTCAAACTGATTGCTGATCAAGCAAATGTTGTTGTACCACAACAGATTGCCGAATTATTCGACAAGCCAATTTCACAAAAAACTTTGGTTGATAAGGAAGAAATTGAAGCTGCTATTCTTGAGTTTTTAAACCAATAAGCCTCATTCAGTTTTTAAGTAAAAAGCACGTCATTAATAAATAAATGGCGTGCTTTTTTCGTTTCAGGAGTTTGCTTTATTCAAGAATCTTACATTAACTGCGCAGTCAAAATTCGCAGTTGTAATGTTGTTTGATTCATAAAATGATTCAAGCTGGGTTGAAATGCAATTTTAATTTGATCGCCAACGGCGAAGGGTATTTCCTCAGATGCATCGTTTAATGCATTGAAATAAACAGCATTAATGTGTTGTTGATGTTCGGATACCAGCTTAAATGACAAATGGGTTCTAGTTTTGCCAATGACTCTAACAGCATCTATGGCAAACTTACCTGCAAAACAGGGACTAGGCCATGCACGACCAAAGGGTTGTAGTGCATTAATCTCGTCGATTAATTGTGGGGTTAATTGCCAAGGTTGAAGTTCCCCATCTGTCTCAACAAAAGGATAGGGCGGTTCTTCACCAATCTGCTTTTGAATGGCTGCTTCAAACTCTTCTTGAAATATTTCAAAATCTATTTGTTGTATCATGCAACCGGCTGCACCAGCATGACCGCCCATCGATTTAAAGATACCCGGCCGGTTATTTTCAATTGATTGAAACGCTTCTCGTAAATCGATATTTGGGACAATTCCACGTCCACTTCCTGCAAGATACCCATCCTCTAATTCCGTCATAGCCACCGTCGGTATTCCATATTTTTCACCTATACGTGAAGCAATAATCCCTTGAATACCAGCGTTGCCCTGCATTTTAATCGCCAAACTATACCGGCCGGGTTGATATAGGTTGTCGGCAATTTCTGATGCTTGCAGAAGCATCGAGTTTTGCTGTTCACGGCGGTTTAAATTATCGGTGTCGAGTTGTTGCAGGTAATACTGCGCTTCTTCTAAGCTTTTTGCTGTCAAAAAGCGATAAGCGGTGGTTACATCACTGACTCGGCTAGCGGCATTAATACGGGTTGCGACTTGAAAGCCTAGAAATTCAGCATCAAAATCTTGATGGTTATTATTGTTTAGCTGTCGCATTGCTTGCCATGCTGGCGAGTTAAGTTGATTAATTTGTTGTAGCCCAGCTAAAACAACTGCTCGATTATTAGGACTTTGTAGACTGACGCTGTCTGCGACAGTACCCAAAGCAACGTTCATTAATAGGTTTTTTAATGTAGGAGAATCTGCAGAAAGCACATTTCGTTGAATTAATTCTTGTCTAACCTGAGTCATGACGAGAAAAATTACAAAACAGCCCGCAACGGTTTTGTCATAATCACACTCAGGTTGCTGAGGATTAACTGTACAAACTGCGCTTTCGGGAACACCTTCCAGTGGAATTTGGTGATGATCTGTCACACACACCTGAATACCATGAGATTTCAGACGGGCAATTCTAGCTTCATCGCTTGAACCTTGATCGGCTGAAATTACAAGCGAGACCGATTGTTGAAGTTCTAGAATTCTTTCTACCACTTCCTCGGTAATTCCGTAACCTGATTTACGTTCACCAATAATTTGTTGAATCCTGGATTCAGGCACATCAAAATGTTCAATCAAAGCGGTTCTAGCGACCCATGCAGAGGTAACGCCATCGGTGTCATAATCAGTCGCTAAAACGATTAAACCATCTGATTGAATTGCGTCTGCAATAATGCTGGCCGCTTTTTTTGCACCGTAAAGTTGATTTGGGTTTTGCAGGTTTTTAAGTTTTGGAAAAACAATGTATTCAAGATCTTCTGTTTGGTTTATTCGATTTGCGACAAGCTTGGCTTGCAGATCGGTTAAACCTAAACTTTTTGCTTTTTCAAACACAGATGAATTTGTGTTTCTAAGGAGGATTTTGGGCTGTGGAGGCGTTTTCATTGGTATTTTATTCATCCAATTATTTTAACAGCAATCCTCTATTATTTGATCCTTCCTTTACTAAACTCTAATACATTCAACTGGACGAAACATTATTTTTGAGAAAAAAGAATTATGAAAATTAATCATGAAAAGTGCATAACTAAGCCTACGCAAATTCTATATATCCATGGATTCTTAAGTTCAGAAAAGAGTGTAAAAGCCATGGAGCTAGCTAATTATTTTCAGCAATGTAACGATGTTTGTTTCACAGCTTATACTTACCCTCAAAGAGAGGTAAATCAGTCCTTGGTGTTTATTGAAAATTGGATTTGTAATGCAAGAAAAAAAGGAAGTGTTGTTTTAATAGGATCTTCTCTAGGTGGATTTTATGCGCAATATTTTGGTCAACAGTACCAATTGCCATACTGCATGATTAATCCAGCATTGAATCCTGATTTATTTTATGAACATATCGGCAGTTATACGAATTCGCATACTGGTGAAAGTATTAATGTGTCAGATTCTTATATCGAGGAGTTACTGAAACTAACGCCAGAAAATTTAAAACACAATTCTTCAATTCTTCTATTAATGGATCAGGAGGATGAAGTCATTGATGTGGATTATGCAATCCAATGTTACCGGCCGGTAAAAAGAACAGAGAGCTTAAAGGTAAAAGTTTTTTCAGGTGGAAATCACGACTTCCAGCATTTGAAGGAGTCTTTTTCCTTAATAAATGATTGGTTAAATAGCTGTCAAAATGCCTAAGCTTTAATATCAAGCAACTGACCAATTAAGGTATCTTCTGTTTTCAAAACTTTTACAAGTGCCTCAATATCTGTCTGTGTCATTTTGTTGTCTATTAAGTTTTGGGCAACGTCTTGGTTATCAGAATTAGGGTTGGCGATTTGCTGTGTATTTTCAGCAAGTCGGTTAAAGTTATTCTGAATACCGTTGTAGGCGGTTAAACCGGCAGAAATTTCCATGTAAACCTCCATTAAAAAACTTTTCAGGACTTTATGAATTTGTTATTGAAAGTTTAACATTTCAAGAGCTTAGGTGCTAGATTCTCTGAATTTCAAAGAATCTCTAGTTTTTTGCTAAGTAAAGCGAAGTATTTTTTATTTCATATCGCATAAAGACTTTACCTAAAGATTCACTGCCCTGACGATCAATTGTGATGCGCATCGCATCATCTTCCCAAATATAAGCGACATAAGATTGAAATCCTCCCCATCCTTTGCGTTGCATTGCTGTTGGTTGTCCCAGCAAACTGACAAACTTCTGTGCTAAACGCTTGGTTGTCAATGCTTGACTGTTTTGATCAATGGAGTCTGTCACAGAATGGTTATAGGGGCGATACAGGCGAGTTAAGCTGGTCACTTGTCCTGCATTGTTAAACCTAAAATCTAAATAATAGCTGTCCGCGAGTTGAGAGTTGCTGTAAAACTTATCAAAATGCTTTTGTTTAAAGCTGGCTCGAGATTGCTTAAAACCGCCAATAGAGGCAAAGCGTTTGTTAATTGTTTTTTGCGTTGCACTCAATAAAGGTATGTCAAAAACCTCAACATCTTTGGGTGCGATGATTACAGCTGAATTTTCAGTTTCTACAGCAAAGATTTGATTTGAGAAAAACAGAACGGTCGCGGCGATAAATAATAAAACAAGTTGTAATTTTTGGGTGTAGTGAAATTTAGTAAAAATCATGATTCGGCACCGATATTTATCGTAAGTAAGCGATTAAAAGTTATGTTAACTATATCGGCAACTTCAAAAATTTCTTTATGCGCGAAACAGGAAGTTCGTGCCGAAGCTTCTTTGCATCTAAAGCTAAAATATTTTGAGTCTGTATTTCAGTATGCATAGGTTTTTCAAAAACTTTCATTTGTTGATGCATGACCATTGTGTCCGCATCAGAAGGGTCGTCATTTGTTTTATGGCGACTTTCAATTGATTCAGATGCAAGTTTTTCATCTACCTCAATTGAGAATAGATAACTTTCTACGTTTATCTGTTCCGCAAGTTCATAGAATTTTTCACGATGAGACTTCCTCAAAAAAGTCGCATCGACAATTACATTAAATCCAGACTGAATCGCTAAATGAGTATTGTTCAAGAGGGCGTTATAGGTTTTCTGGTTCATGTTTTGAGAATATAACTCACTTCGAAGTTCTTCATCTACACGTGTGGTGGGCTCAATTTTAAACAGTGCTTTTCGTGTTCTATCTGAGCTAATGATAATCGCATCTATGTATTGGATTAGTTTTTCTGCTAATACACTTTTTCCAGCGCCAGAAATACCTTGGATAAGGATTATTTTTGGCTGTGTTTGATTGGATTGCAGCTGGTTTGCTAAAGCTAAATAGCGTAATGTTTTAACTGTCAGCTCATTGTATTTTGTGGAATCTATTTCATTTTGTTCTGCTTGCAAAGCAGAAATTTTGGCACGAACCATCGCTCTGTAAACTTTATAAAAATTCAGAACTTTGAGTGATGAATAATCTTGAGTGAAATGTAAGTAATCTGAAAGAATGAGGTAAGAAAGCGCTGATCGCTGGCGAAAATCCAAATCAATCAGCAAAAATGCCATATCGCTGATAGTATCGATATGACTGAAATAGTCGTTAAATTCAATTGCATCAAAGAGAACTGGAGAATCGTTGACCAACGTAATATTATCCAGGTGCAAATCACCATGGCAGTTACGGATAAATCCATTTTTCTTGCGATTTGTCAGAAGTGGTTTGACTGAATCAAACTGTTCTAATGTCGTGTGATGGAGCTTTTCCAGAGTAAGCAAAGCTTGTTCTGAATTCGTTAGGGTGCTTATAAAACGTTTAAGAGAAGGAAAGTTATCCATCATTGGTTTTAGAGCAATTTCAGGCTCACCAAACTCACTCGTCATATCAACCACAGTTGAATTCATATGTAAGTCTGCAATTTGATGCGCTAAGGCACTGATTTGAGATCGCTGAAGATTATGCTTTTGAAGATAATGGCTTAAGACATTATTAGGATCAAATTGGCGCATTTTTAGTATGCAGTCAATAACAGAATTATTACTGTTCGGTTTGAGTGAAATTTGTCCTTCATTCAGATAAAGAGGGATTACCTCAAGATACAACTCTTTGGCGGTTCTTTGGTTGAGTTTTAGCTCTTTCTCACAGAATTTCAACCGCTGGGGAATTTGGGTAAAGTCTAAAAAACCAAAGTCGACGGGCTTTTTTAATTTGTAAGCATAATCTCCTGTCAAGAAAACAATAGAAATATGAGTTTCAATCTTGGTGATAAGTTTGACAGGGTGAGGGTAGAAATCAGGGTTTGAGAGTTGATCAACGATTTGATCAAAGTATTGCGATGACTTTTCGATTTTAGGCATAAAGCTCTCTTATTGAAAAGGATCAGAATGATAGAAGTGAACCAGAACGCGTGGAAATTAATGAAAGTTTAGGTTTAAAGCTTGCTTTGAACTTAACCACACGTTCTAAATTTGGAGCGAGAGCTCATTGAGTCAAAGTTTACATGTTCTGTAAACTTATGCGACACCTTGTTTTTCGCGAAGTTCTTGTTTGCGTTTCATCGCAACCGTTAATGTCGCTGTAGGGCGAGCTTCCATTCGCGCTAAACCAATTTCTTCTCCGCTCATTTTACAATAACCATATTCACCATTTTCGATGTCACGTAAAGACTTATCAATTTTTGAAATTAACTTACGCTCACGGTCACGAGTACGTAACTCTAGTGCAAAATCTTCTTCCATTGAAGCGCGATCGTTTGGATCAGCTGGAGTACTCGAATCTTTTTGTAAATGAGAAATCGTTGATGACGCTTCTTCAATCAACTGACTTTTCCATGCTACCAATTTTTGACGAAAATGTTCTAGCATGCGATCACTCATATACTCTTCATTTTTTTCAGGGCTGTAAGCTGGATAGTTTTCAATAAAATCGCTGTTGTTTTCCATGGTTTCTCTCCTAAAGCACTTTTTTTTGATTTGTTGTGCCGTGTTTACAATAACGCAGTTTTATATCAGCTTTGCTAAAACTCGACAAGCATTATTTAACCTTTCTATTTTAACGTATTTACAATAAATTAACTGTTTTCAAGGAGAACGTTTTTATAAAACTTAACTAAAACAAACTGCTTACAAAGCTTTGTATAAATTTTTTTTAGAATAGGTCTTAGTAGAGAATTTAAAATTTATTGCTTGAAATCAAGTTCTCAACAACGCAAAATGGCGTCACTTTTTACCTAGTGGGCTCTGAATAACTAGCAACTTTCGTGGTAAAACTGGCACTTTCTATTGTCTAAAGAAACAAATTTACAACTACTTTGAATGATTAAGGAATACAAATGGAACTAAAAGCTCTGCTATTTGATGTAGATGGCACGCTCGCTGATACAGAAAAAGACGGTCATCGACCGGCATTTAATATGGCCTTTGAAGCAGCTGGGCTTGACTGGAACTGGGATGAATCTCTGTATGGCGAGTTGTTGGCTGTGACCGGTGGAAAGGAACGCATTAAATATTATTTGGAAAAGTTTAATACACAATTCGTAAAACCAGATAATTTCGATGAGTTTGTTAAAGGTCTGCACGCTTCGAAAACAGAATTTTACAAACAACTTATGGCAGAAGGAAAAATTCCTCTTAGACCGGGTGTTGAACGATTAATCAATGAAGCACGTCAAAAAGAAATGCGAATGGCGATTGTAACCACTACCACGCCGGCAAACGTGACCGCATTGTTAACAAACACTTTGGGTGCAGACTCTGAAAGCTGGTTTGAAGTAGTAGCCGCGGGTGATATTGTTCCTGCAAAAAAACCAGCTCCTGATATTTACTTTTGGGCAATGGAACAGATGAACCTGCAACCAGAAGAATGTATGGCTTTTGAAGATTCGTCTAACGGAATTCAATCTTCAATCGCTGCGAATTTAAAAACCATTATCACGATTAACGGTTACACCAAAGATGATGATTTTAGTCAGGCAGATTTGGTTTTGGATCAAATGGGTGAACCAGGACAGGCGTTTCAAGTTTTACAAGGAGAAGGATTCGGACACCATTATCTGGACCTAGCGTTGATAGCCAAAATCCACAAAGGATTTCATCAATAAAACGAATCTCTTTCTTATGTGTACTTAACTTGTAAGTCATTGATGAAAAAAGGGAAGAGCGTTTGACGTTTTCCCTTTTTGAGCGAGAGACTTATTATTTCTGCGCGAGTGCTACACCTGAAAATTCGATTCCTTCCCAACCAAATTTCATGAAATTACGAATGTTCTGATGGTCATCACCGTTCGGATTTTCCAATACATCTTTTGTATAAAAGTCACCAAATAAGTTCAACGTAGATTGTTCATCTAAACCATGAAGCTGTGCAAATGCAAATAGCTTACAAGAACCATTGTTCGTCCCAGACTGATTTAACGTTTCACCATTTTTGAATTCTGTTTCTGTAAATTCATAGTTGTCGTCAATGACTTGCATACTTGATTGAAATGCAACGGGTTTGTTTTTTGCCATTTGAATTAGGTCGGTAATGTTCATGATTTCCTCATTCGTTTTAAAAGTAGATTTTTAAATAACCAGACGTGTCACGCCATAAGCGGCATTTTCTGAGAATGGAGATTTTATACAATCGGTAAGATAGCGTTTGCGTAAAATTTGCCAATAACCATTTTTATTTCCTCCCCCCACGCTGTAAAGGTTGGCTAATTCTGTGCCGGATTTTTCCATTAGTTCATATGCTTTCTTTTCAATTTGCACGAAGCCTTGGATCATTGAATTAAAAAAGAGTAGATGATCAATACACACATTAAATTGACTTTCGTTCAATTGAGTTAACCATTTATGCATCTCGACAGGAGTTAATTTGTCAATTGGCCGTGATGGAAAAATCGTTTTTAAGTCTGTAATTGGCGAAGGTTTTAACCGGCCGGTAAATGTTGAGTCATTAATGGGAAAGCGTTCGCCGTTTTGCAACAAACTGTAATAGTCATGTAGTGTTTGGAATTCATCGAATAGTTCAAGAATCCTTGGTTGAAGAATGGGATCTCGTTCCTTAAATATGAAATCAGTTTCACCATCCTGTAAATGCTTATCAATAAATTGACAAAGCTGATCTAAAAATTGAACTTCTTGCAAAGAGTAGTAGTTGAGTAAAACTTGACCGCCACCATTGGAAGCACCGCCCAATAACCAGATGGAATGAATTTTATGGCTGTAAATGCCATGCTCAAAAGAAAAAAAAGGCTTTTCTGTCAGTTGTTTGATTGCAAGAGTGGAGCCTAAAGATGACGTTGCATCCCCAACCTGATTAGCACCGGTCGCCAAAAAACCGGCAATGCTGTCGGTTGTTCCAGCATGCAGCATACAGTTTTTTGAAAAACCAATTGCCCTGATTATTGTATCTTTGAGTTTTCCAAGAATATTACCGGCCGGTAAAGCTTTTGGAAGCTGTGCCATTGGCATCTCCTGAGAAAACACGTTTTTTACCCAGTGAGGGTAATCCTTGATCTCGGGGTTATAACCTAACTTTAATAAATTGTTTTCGTCACAAAATATGGTTTTATGAGTTGAAATTTCATTTAAAAAATAGCGGTTTAGCCAATCAATTTGATGTTGTATGTGAATGTTTTTAATATTCTCAGGAATTGAGTTTTTATAAAGAAAAAGTGCTTTTGCAAGACTGGAGCTAACCCCACGTGCTGCTGTGTCGGGGTCGTTTTTAGCGTAAGTTTCAATGCAAGCAGATTCCGCTGAGGCAACTTTTGAATCATACATTAATACTGGTGTTATGGCTTTACCTGCGTCATCGGTCAAGAGTAGCGTTGATGAAGTGGCATCACAGACAATATGTTCAATGTGGTTTGTTACAGGCAGATTTTTTATTTTATTTAACAGCTCCAGAAGTGCTTTTTCCCAAAGTTCAGGGGATTGGGATGTCTGTAGTGTTGGTCTAGTTTGGGAAAAGCGAGTCGTTGATTGTTGAGAGCCTTTCAAACTTGTAAATGGTATTTGGATTTCAAAGAGACGCTTGTCGAGCGAAGGGTTGCTAAATGCTGTTGCTCTATCTGAATTAGTCTGAATATTTCTTTTAACAATACATCCTCTTATTCCGGACGTACCTAAGTCAATTCCCAGAATGATGCGTTGAGATTTTCCATTAAAAGCTTTTTTTGTATTCATTAGTAATTTCTAATCCGATGTAAGATTGTACAATTTGAGTGGAAAAAGACTGCCATATAAGGGTACAATCATTTCTAAATTTCGACTTTCTGTTAGGTTGTGAATAGTAAACGGTTTTTTCAACGACTTATCGTTAATTCTTTCAATTTATTGGATTTGAAAGAATAGACAAACTTTTGACTTTGGTGTGTTTCGGTACACCTTTAGGAATCCATCAATGAACGAATTAGGCATTGTTTTAGTCCTTCTTTTTGCACTGATCTTAATTTTTATCGTTTTTAACCGTGGGTTAAAAAGTTTTTTTAGTCCTCCCGTCAGCTCATCAGAGAATCCTCAGGCTTCTTCATCACTAAATCAAGAAAATTCTCTCGCTGTAAGCCCTAAAACGTCGGTTGCGACGGATGCCGTTGAAGATGAACATCCTGATCAAACAGCATTTGCATTTGAATTCAATCAGCAAAGTGATATTAAATCGAAAGCAAGCTCAACAGAGCCAAAACAAAAAACGCCGGAACACCCATCAGAAATAGCAGAAACTCCCAGTGATGAAAACACAGGCGCTAAGTTGAAAATTAGCGATGCACCAAATGAACATGGCGGCAAGCATTTTGTACTAGAAGTAGACGATCCAGCTATGACAGGCGAGTTGGACGAGACTAAATTTCCTCCGATGTATGAAATGCCTAAATTCGGTCGTCCAGATGAATTTGCGAAACAAAATTCGGCGAACTATCAGGAAGAAATTAAACAACCTATTGAAAGTGCGCCAGATCCCAAAGCGTTTGTCTTGGTGATAAAATCCTCACAAAATATTTATCCGATGGAGCGTGTTCACCAGATTATGCGTGCGCTAGGGGCTAAGTTAAATGACAAAAACTTATACACCTATGCGACGAAAGCGGTTCAAGGAGATGGTTATGTGACTATTGCAAACCTAATTGAACCTGGAATCTTTCCAACTGAAAATATTGAAAACATCAATACACCAGGTGTAGTACTTATTCTTGAACTTCCAACCTTTGTGACGGCCGCTTCTGCAATGCATGACATGATTATGCTTGCTCGGAAATTAGTCGGACATTTTCAAGGTCATATTCTTAATGATAAGTTCGAAAAAATAAAAGAATCGGATTTACAATCCATGCGTGAACAGTCTTTGGAATACGATTCAAAGCGAATAGTTTCATAGAAACATGTGTATTTTCTTCTTTTCAAGCACAATAAACCTAATTCTTCAGTGAGTATGAATTGTAAACATTTCATACTCCTGTGATATCTAAAATATTAGATCCAACCTTCAGTAATCGAGCGATTTTCAATACCTTCATGAACCATCAAAACTCAGCCGAATTTGAACAACTTAACTCTATTAAATCAGAATTAGCGCGACTTAATTACGCTTATTATGTTCTCGATGCTCCCATTGAGAGTGATGCCTATTATGATGAGCTTTATCAAAAATTAAAATCGATCGAGGAGCAGTTTCCAGAATGGGTAACTGCCGATTCTCCAACACAGCGAATAGGCGGTCAACCTTTAGAGCAGTTTGAAAGCGTTACTCATTCCAAGCAGATGTTTTCATTAGAAAATGCGTTTTCTAATGAAGATATGCAAGCGTTCATAAAGCGTATTCAAGAACGATTAGAGGTTTCCAGTGATGCTTTAGAATTTGTTGCTGAACCTAAAATGGATGGTTTAGCTATTTCTATTCGCTATGAAAACGGTGTGTTAGTGCAAGCAGCAACGCGAGGTGATGGGGTAACAGGTGAAGATGTGACTCATAATATTCGCACCATTCGTTCAATTCCTTTGAAGTTATTTGCTGCAAATTCCAGCAAAAATAATTCTAGACATGAAAGTGAACTTGAACCTCCTCAGGTTTTGGAAGTTCGTGGTGAAATTTTTATGTCGAAAACGTCTTTTGAAAACCTTAACAAGAAGCAAGCTGAACTTGGCCAAAAGACTTTTGCAAACCCGAGAAATGCAGCAGCAGGAACACTTCGTCAACTAGATTCTAAGATTGCAGCAAAACGAAATTTAAGTTTGTATTTATATGGTTGGGGTGAGATTTCTGATGATTATCAATGGCCGGAAACTTATGCTGAAGTCCTAACACAGTTAAAAAAATGGGGGCTGCCGACACACCCCCTTGCTGATACGCTTATTGGTCTGGATGCAATTGAGGATTACTATGACCGTCTTCAAGCACAGCGTAATGCATTACCTTACGAAATTGATGGTATTGTTTACAAGCTTAATAAAATTAAAGGTCAAGAGACCCTTGGGTTTACCTCAAAAGCACCTAGATGGGCAATTGCTAGAAAATTCCCGGCTCAGGAGGTTTGGACTGAATTACTGGGTATAGATATCCAAGTCGGACGAACGGGTGCTTTAACCCCTGTTGCTCGCCTTAAGCCAGTTGAAGTGGGTGGGGTTGTCGTCTCCAATGCCACTTTACATAACCTTGATGAAATACAGCGTAAGGATACCCGAGTTGGAGATTGGGTAATTGTTCGTCGTGCTGGTGATGTTATTCCTGAAGTAGTGGGGCCTGTTTTAGCGAAGCGTAAATCGGAGCTCGCTCAATTTGAAATGCCAGAAGCTTGTCCAGTTTGCAACTCTGAGGTTATTAAAGAAGAGGATAAAGCGGTATATCGTTGCTCAGGCGGACTGTTTTGTCCAGCTCAAGCGAAAAGGGCTTTGCAGCATTTCGTATCTCGCAAAGCTATGGATATTCAGGGATTAGGTAATAAGCTAATTAACCAATTGAACGATCGTGGTTTATTGAAGCATCCAAATGATTTCTATGCATTGACGATTGAACAACTTGCAGAGCTGGATCGAATGGCAGTGAAATCCGCAACAAATGTTATACAAGCCATAGAAGCTTCAAAAGAGACGACACTGCCGCGATTTTTATTTTCATTGGGAATTCCTGAAGTCGGTGAAGTGACGGCTAAGAATTTAGCGAACCACTTTAAGTCGCTTGATAAAGTGATGGAAGCTTCACTTGAAGCTCTCATTGAAGTGGATGATGTGGGCGACATTGTTGCGCATCATATTGAGACATTTTTTGCTCAACCACATAATCAGGAAGTGATTCAAGGCTTAATTCATGCAGGGATTCACTGGCCGGAGATTACGGATAAAACAGAGACAAATACTGCTTTGGCTGAGAACCCCTTTTTCGGGAAAACCGTTGTGATTACTGGTACTTTAGAAACCATGGGAAGAAGTGATGCCAAAGCACATTTTGAAGCGCTTGGCGCTAAAGTAACAGGCAGTGTTTCTAAAAAAACCGATTACCTACTTGCCGGAGAGAAGGCTGGATCGAAATTATCTAAAGCTGAATCTCTAGGGGTAACGGTGTTAAGTGAACAGTCGTTCATATCACAAATTGAAGCATTAAATTAATACCGGCCGGTATCGTAATAAAAAAGTATAAACCCATTAGGAGAGAGTGATGGTTAGACCACGTAATGTTGGCAGGGTGACGGAAGAAAAAGATATTCCTAATTGGGAGCAAGAAGAATTTGAGAGTCGAACCGATATTAAAAAAGCCGCACAAGCTGTAACGGATTTAGGTATGCAAATTGCCGACATGACTGAAACTGAAATTCATAAACTCCAATTACCACAAGAATTTGTCGATGCGGTGTTGCTGTTAAAGTCAATGGATAAAGGACCAGCACTCAAACGCCAACGCATGTTTGTCGGTAAACTGCTTCGTCAAAATGAACCCTTAATTATTGAAATTAAAGCCAAACTTGCTGAAGTTGAAGCAAAGAAAAAGCAACAAAACGCCTATTTTCATCAATTGGAAAAATGGCGTGACCGTTTGGTAGACGAGGGAGATGCCGCTTTAAGTGAGCTGTTGAACCTTTATCCGCAAATTGACCGCCAACAAATGCGTCAATGGATTCGAAACGCGAAAAAAGAACAGTCACAAAATAAACCGCCAAAATCGGCACGTGAGATTTTTCAATATCTCAAGGCTTTGGAGTGGTAGCGTAACCTGCCCAAAATCAATAATGTTGCCTACTAATTTTTAAGCAGATGTGAGGAATTTGATTTCTTAAATCGATTCAAAAATTCCCTTCTCAAGGTTTTTGTATACCTTGTCTGCTGAATGGATACGCCCATTCATGGCAATAAAACAACCGGCCGGTAGCAATTGCACAGCCGTTAATGCGGAGCCTAAGTTAAATAACGCGTCCGATTTTCCAAGTTTGAAAGGGCGCATCGCTCCTGTGAAAACAATGGTTTTCTTTAGCGGCTGTTTTTCCACTTTTAAGTGTTCAATAATCGTTTGCGCAGATTGCGCCATGGTATCCGTTCCGTGTGTCACTAGAATCTGGGAATACGGTGCTTGCAGCACAGCTTTAGAAATTCGGTTGCGATCCGCTTCATCCATTTCCAAGCTATCTTTCAACATGAGCGTTTGTATTTCTAAGTCTAAAGTTAAGTTTGCTTGTTTGAGCATTTCAGGTAAGTGGGTTGAAATAAAGCTCAATTCTCCTGAGGTTTCAATGTAGTCTTTATCAAGTGTTCCGCCCGTGACGAGTACCAATGTTTTGGATGTTGAAAGAGGGCTTGGGGTTTGAAGTGTAGCTAGAAGTTTAGACATTATTTTGGGACTTTTAGAACGCCTTTGACGATACCAATAATTTCGATCTGTTCATCGGTAATAATAATTGGTTCCATTTCATCATTTGCGGGCTGTAAACGAATTTGGCCTTTTTCAATATAAAGGCGTTTCATAGTGACTTGGTTGTCGTTGACTCGAACCACAACCGATTCGCCATTTTCGGCAGACGCTTTCCGTTCAATAATGACAATATCGCCATCTTCAATGTTTTCATTAATCATTGAATTTCCTTTGACTCTTAGAGCAAAGGTTTCTTTTTTGACCATATTGGCAGGCACTTGAACCGAATCATAATCACTATGCAGCTCAATGGGTTGCCCCGCAGCCGTCCAGCCAAGCAGAGGAATATTGATAAGTTCCTCGTCAAGTACTTCAATGGGATCAGCCGCCGAGATATGTAGACGGCTTTTAGGAATGAGATAACTGACGTTCGAGTTGGTCATTTAACTTCCTCATTTAAATCTTTTTATATCAATCATCTCGATTGTTCTGTCTATTGCCGTGAGATGATTTTTGTAACAAGATTTAATTTAACCGTGAAAGTGTTTTATGTCAAAGGTTTAGCGTGTTTTATTTGTTCTCTTTAAGTACTTGGAAGCACTTTTTTAAAGGGTTTAACATCGACCTTCTGATAAACACCGGCTTCAATGTATGGATCAGCAGAAGCCCAAGCTTGAGCTTCCTCAAGCGAAGCAAATTCAGCCACAATCAAGCTACCAGTAAAACCTGCATCACCAGGTTCATTACTATCAATCGCAGGATTTGGGCCTGCGATGATTAGACGATTTTCGGATTCCAAGCCTTTTAGGCGAGCAATATGAGCTTCACGCGCTTTCATACGAAGCGGTAGGCTGTTTTTAACATCATAGGCAAAAATTGAGTAAAGCATGATTTATCTCTTTTATCTGGTTTATGAATTACGCTTCAAATTTATCGTTTTTGGTCGGTTTTTTTTCCTCGTTAACAGATGCAGTATTTGAATCGTGAATTTTTTCTACGTCATCTAACTCCTGATGAGGAACATCTTGACCATCCAAGCGTGCTTGCTCTTCAGCTTCAGAGTCTGACTCATTCATATATCGGCTGATATAGATTCCTTGCAAAATAATAAATACAAAGGTCATTCCCATAAGGCCAAACAATTTAAAGTTGACCCAAGTGTCCGTGTCGTATTGATAGGCGACATAAAGGTTAGCAATGCCAGACACCACAAAAAAGCCAATCCAGAGATAGCTGACGCGAATCCAAATTTGACTTGGTAAACTGATTGCCTGATCCATCATACGTTGAACAATAGGTTTACTACCAATGTAATGGCTACCAAAGAAAACGATGGCAAACCCCCAGTTAACAATGGTTGGTTTCCATTTGATGAAGGCTTCATCTTGGAGAATAAGTGTTAAGCCCCCCAGTAGCACTACTAAAACCAGCGTAATAATATGGATCTTCTCAATGCGTTTGTGAACCGCATACATGTAGCCGACTTGCAGAATCGTTGCAACGATAATCACCGCAGTAGCGGTATAAATGCCATACATCTTGTAAGCAATGAAAAAGAGTATGACGGGAAAAAGGTCAAAAAGAAGTTTCATAGATAGCTCGCATTCACTCGCTGAGGAGATTTTATTTTTAAAGTCAGACGAGATTCTAGCGGCCTTTGTGTCTGTTGAAAAGCAAACTATGTCAGAAACTACTGCTAGAATGTGTTCAAAATTCGAAATGAGTAAATTTGGGTGACGATTGATGTCAACTAGATTTACATTTTTTAAATGTTTATTCCGTTTTCTTGTAACTTGCGAGCCAAAACTTTATGAAAGTTGATTTTCATTGTCATACAAATGCTTCCGATGGGAGTTTATCTCCTGAGCAAATCATTGATCTCGCTTTGGAACATGAAGTGAAATGTCTGGCGATTACCGATCATGATACGACGGCAGGTTATGAGAAAGTTTTGGGGTATGCGAAGGCAAACGGAATTGAATTGATTTCCGGTGTTGAAATCTCTTGTCTGTGGCAAGGCCTTACCATTCATATCGTTGCATTAGATTTTGATGTTGCCAATTCACAACTTCAAAATGGACTGAAACAAATTCGTGAGCTCAGAAAAGCTCGGGCAGAGAAGATGTTTCAAAAATTAAGTTCAAAACCTAATGCTCATCTACAAGCACTGCCGGAGAAAGTCTTAGAATTAGTGGGTGAAGGTATTATCGGTCGTGGGCATTTTGCACAAGCAATGATTGAGTTAGGTTTAGTGAACAAGGCGCAACAGGCATTTGACCGTTTTTTAAAGCGTGGCAGAATTGGTTATGTCAAACCTGAGTGGCCTGAACTTGAAGAGGTTGTTAGATGGATTACCGCAGCCGGAGGCATTGCTGTAATTGCTCATCCAAAAAATTACAAGCTTAGTTCCAACAAGTTAAACCTGCTCATTGAAGATTTCAAGGGAGCGGGTGGCCAGGCAATTGAAGTGGTTAATCAGTCTAGGTCAAATGCTGACTCCATTGGGATGGCGCAAAGAGCGCATCGTCATGGGTTGTATGCTTCTCTTGGTTCGGATTTTCACCGGCCTGAACACCGTTGGCGTGGACTTGGTTGGTTAGCTCCCTTGCCAAAGGAATGCCGGCCGGTATGGGAGCTGTTCCATCCGTCCATTTCAGAAATGATTAGCCATTCGAACTCATGCTAATGGAGTTTTCATTTGGAATTTATAAACCAAATTTACATTAATTTAATTGCCGGTGATGTTTTTGCGCTTTTAATGGTTATTAGTGCGTTTATTATCGTTTTCTTTATTTTGAAAATTATTCTAAATGCTGTGAAAGCACTATTCATTGTCGCGGCAATACTGTTAATTGCGGCATTTTTAATGCCAGATGCAAAAATTCTTGAAAAAACGCAGGATGCCGGCCAACAGGCCGTTGACTATATGAAACATTCATTGATTCCCCCCGAAAACTAAACGCAATAAAATCTCAGGATTTATCTTTTTGACAGCTCTTTTGAATGTAATAGCGTTTATAATATTCCTTTAATTTTTTGCTAAATCGAGGTCACTTTGAACCACAATTGTCAATATATTGGTGTCCACCCTGAAAATCCTCAAAAACGATTATTGGATCAGGTGGTGGAAATTTTAAATAACCAAGGTGTTATCGCCTATCCGACAGAATCAGGCTACGCTTTAGGATGTTTATTTGACAATAAAAAAGGGGCGGAAAGAATTCGATCGATACGTCAATTACCGGATCAGCATCCACTGGCTATTATGTGTGACAGTTTAAGCAAACTTTCCGAGTATGCTAAAGTTGGTAATGTTCAGTTTCGTTTTTTAAAGAATCACCTTCCAGGCGCATATACGTTTTTGCTGCCAGCGAGTAGAGAAGTTCCGAAACGTTTACAAGCACCAAAAAAGAAATATATCGGATTACGTGTATCCCCTAACAAAGTTGCGAATGAATTACTAAGTTTAATTGATCAGCCTTTATTGACTGCGTCGTGCATTTTACCGGGAGAAGATTTTCCGTTGACGGATGCTTGGGCTGTTCAGGAATCAATTGGTCATGCATTGGATGCAATTTTAGATGGTGGTTACTGTGGTTTTGAGCCAACCACCATTATTGATTTTTCCGATGATGAACCTGTTTTAATTCGTCAAGGTCAAGGAGTTTTTGAGCAATGATGGAGGAGCTTACCCTAATTCAGAAATTAGCGGTTTGGGCTTTGCCGGTTATTTTTGCGATTACTTTGCACGAGGTTGCGCATGGGTGGGTTGCGAATAAATTAGGCGACCCTACTGCAAAAATGCTTGGCCGAATTACATTAAATCCCATTAAACATATTGATCCGCTTGGAACAATTATTGTTCCGGGAGTACTTTTGGCATTGGGTGGTTTTGTTTTCGGTTGGGCAAAAGCGGTTCCTATCACGCCAAATAACTTTAAAAAACCACGTCAAGGTATGGCGATTGTTGCAGTTGCAGGTCCGGCCAGTAATTTTTTAATGGCGTTGTTTTGGGCAGCCATTCTGAAAACAGGATTGGTTTTGCAGACTTCACAGCCGGATATTGGACAGTTTCTTATTTATTCTGGTGTCGCTGGTGTAACGATTAATTTAGTTTTAATGGTTCTGAACCTGCTTCCTATTCCTCCTTTAGATGGAAGTCGAGTTGCAAGCTGGTTAATGCCAAAAAAATGGGCGTATTATTATCTTCGCTACGAAAACTATGGATTCATAGTATTAATTGCTTTGTTGTTCTTAGGTTTTTTAACCCCCTTTATTTTAGGTCCATTTAGTTTTTTCCAGCACTGGATTTACAGTATTTTTCATATTTAGAATTTCCGATTTTTCTTTTATTTTCATTTAACTAATTAGAGTGCTCCATTATGCAATCGAACTCCTCTTCAAATTCCTCACCGGCCGGTGAAAAACTTCAAAAGGTGCTATCAAGAGCAGGTCTAGGTTCAAGACGTGCCTGTGAAGAACTGATTGCACATGGACAGATTAAGGTTAATGGAAAGATCGCTCAGTTAGGTATTCGTGTCACTGAAGCGGACAAAATTAAATATAAAGATCAATTATTAAAAGACAGTCGAGTTCAGAAACAACCGACCCGCGTTATTTTGTACAACAAACCGGAAGGGCTTGTGTGTAGTCGCAAAGATGAACAAGGCCGAGATACCATTTATTCCCAGTTACCCAAAATTTTCCAAGGGCGTTGGATCAGTATTGGACGTTTGGATTTAAATACCAGTGGTTTGTTGGTCTTAACCAATAATGGTGATTTGGCGAACCGTATGATGCATCCATCTTATGAAATGGAGCGAGAATACACGGTGCGTGTATTTGGGGAAGTGACCGACGAAATGCTGCAAGCTATGAAGAAAGGGGTTCAACTTGAAGATGGGCCGGCAAAGTTTAATCGAATTATTCCATTACCCACTGAAGATGGCGTGATGAACCGTTGGTTCAAGGTGATTATCAAAGAAGGGCGCAAACGTGAAGTTCGTCGGATTTGGGAATCGCAAGGGGTTCAGGTTAGTCGCTTGCATCGTATTCGTTATGGAGAATTGAGTATGCCGCGTAATTTACGTACAGGCAAAACTGAAGAGCTTACTTGGAAGCAGGTCAATCAATTACTGCGTTCCGTTGATTTGCCGGAAGAATCCCAGCCAGATAAACGTCCAACTAAACGCTTTGATAAAACGGGTTTAAGTAAACGAAATGCCAGTAAATCTGATCGAACACTTGCAGGAAAGTTCGGGCGTAACAAACCGCAAAGAAAGACTCGCATTGGTAGTGCGGACAGAAGCAATCGAAATAAATGATTACATAGCCTTAGAGTTTATAGAGATCTATCCTAGAAACTCTCGATTGAGAATGGCTTGTTACCTCTAGTTCAATAAGTTGAGCACTTTATGGATGATTAATTACTGAGTGTTGGTTCGACAATTTCTAGCGATTGCAGAAACAGAATCTCCCCAGCTTTTGCCCCAGAATCCTCTCTGCTTAGGGAGGTTTTCCATTTCCAGTGCATGGTACGTTCCACGTCTACTAGATGGCCTTGAAGGTTCACTACTTGGCCGATTTTAAGCATATCCAATTGATCAGCGATAGTGTTATCTGCTGGGATAATACTGATATTTGCCGTTGAACGTTTTATTTCGTCATTATCAACAGTAGGAGAGTTATTTTTCCAACTGTATGTTCGGTCACTTAAACTGAAATCGATTAATTGATAAACGCTTTCATCTGAAAGACTATTCCAGCCAACAATAATATCCATCGGCGATAGCCAAGCTTTACGATCAAAATAATAACGTTCAGCATCTAAGATTCTAGCTTCGACGTCAAAGCTTTTTCTTGGAATAATCTCAAAACTATCAATGTCAATTCGCTGCATTGTGCTTTCACCTTGATAGGGTTCGCCAACAGAGGTGACACCAGCGCCAATTGGATTCATTTCACCGACATGGTAAAAGTGAAACCATAGTCCTACTAAAATTAAAAGATAGATATATTTTTTCATGGTTGTCTTTAATGCACCCTATCGTTGGGTTTAAGTCAAATCTGTTTTCATATTACATGAACATAAAGGGAATAAGAACTCCTTGATATAGGTTTACGAGATGAGCAATAACATGCTTTCCCTTTTTTTCTTAATTCAACTTTATTTCGATTTTAGGTTTTTAAGCAAATAAAGCTGAATGAACAATGTTAAAACCGCCTTAATAGTGGGGCGGTGGAATTTCTTCTTCAACCGTTTTGATATTGCTGTCTTTAGGAAGACTTTTAATATAATCGGCCAATAAGCTTAATTTTTTATTTAACAGTTGGATTTCCTGATGCTGAGCTGCAATCGTGCGCTCCATGGTTTCAATAGCATCATCTTGATAGGTTTGCTGAATTTCCATTTCTTGGAGTTTACTGTGAAGTTGTTCAACGAATTTATCTGCTTCCATAATTATTTACTCCTTTAACCACTTCAAATTATCTGAAGGGCGTGAATCAGACTCTGTTTGCTGAATGGTTACTCTATCAAGTGGTGCTTTGCGTGGAGTCAATTGTGTTTGGTATAACTCATCGCGACGAAAATAATGGCATTCCCAGGTTTGTTCTTCCTGATGCCTTGCAAGAAGTTGCTCAAATGACGATTTATTACGAACTTTAATTCCGTTAATGGCAATAATTTGATCGCCTTTTGTCAGGCCAGATAAATAGGCGGCTTGTTGATTCCAGACATGAGTGATCTCAATTCCACCGGCCGGTAAGTCTTGGAGTCTTGCTCCAATGGAGCTGGGTGTGGACTCAACCAGTTTTTGCAATGCAGCTGTCTCAATATTTCCACCTGTATCACTCGGGTTTTTCGCTGGACGTAAAATGAAATCATAGCCAAAGGGTTTGAATAAAGATTTCAAATCAAAATCGTCTTTACCATACAGAACTTGATCAAAGAAGCTTTTTAAGGATTGGCCGCCATTTTCAATACAAAGACTAGAACAAATCTCTTCGATTTGTTTTTCTTCTAATCCGATTCCTACTCCATTGTTTTTAGAACCAAATTCATTCCAGAGATATCGCACGACAGTGTCTAAACTACAGCGGTTTTCTGTTTGTTGACGAAGTGTTAAGTCAAGTGCTAGTGCAATGAGACTGCCTTTGGTGTAATAACTGATAATACTGTTAGGGGCGTCTTCATCCTGTTGATAGAACTTACTCCAAGTGTAATGACTCGACTCGGCTACCGATTGCTTGTGGCGCCCAGGCATCATATAAATCCGGGTTAACTGTTTTCCAAGCAAATTCAAGTAGTCCACCTCACTAATTATCTGGCTTTTCAATAGAAATAGCGCGTCATAATAAGAGGTAACACCTTCAAACCACCAAAGTTGTTCGGAGATTACCGGCCGGTCAAGTTTGGAATCTTGATAAGCTTTGGGTTGAATTCTTTTCACATTCCATGTGTGGAAATATTCATGGGAACATAACTCTAAAAATTGAATATAGCCATCGGTGTTACTTTCCATACCAATATAGGCCAAATCATCTCGGGCGCAGATTAAAGCTGTAGAATTTCTATGTTCTAAGCCACCATAATCCGATGTGGTTAGCATCACTTGAAACAAATACTCTGACATTGGAGGGTTTTGAGGTGCATCCAATCCAAAAAATTCGATTTCCGTTTCACATATTTTTTGAACATCGCTGCGAATTCTTTCGAAATCTGTATTGGCATTTAACCGGCCGGTAAATACCATTTTGTGAGGGATACCGCAGGCTGTAAATTGTATTTCATGATAATTACCCAGCTCAAATGGATATTCCACTAAGTCGCGATAATTGGATGCCCAGTAGTCTCCAAACCCTTGCTCGTTGACCTTTAGAGCTGGCATGCCGGTTGCCACTTTCCATTGAGCATCATGGGTAAAGTCATTGGCAATCATCGTTACTTTTACTGGAGTGTCTCTCTGTTCTTCCAAGGCTAGGAATACCGAGGTGCCGTTGAAAAATGCATGAGTTTGGTCAAAGTGCGCTTTACGGACTGATAAATCCCATGCATAGACAATATATTCAACACTAATAGGTAATTGGGACTGAAAATCCCATGCAGATAAACCATTTGGAATAAGCTCAATCAAGTTGCCAGACGAATCCCGTGCGTTTATTTCTACAATATGCTTTGCAAAATCTCGAATCAAATAACTGCCTGGAATCCAAGCCGGCAGAGAAAGTGTCTGTTTTTCTCCAGTAGTTGGTTGGATGTCCAGTTTGACGCGAAATAGATGTGCATGTGCGTCAAAGCATTCTATTTGATAGTGCAAGTCAAAAGAGTTTGGAGTGTCGGGGGATTGGCTGGTGTGATTGGTATTAGACATAGTTGATCGTTTATTGAATGAATCTTGCCTGCATTCTATCAATAAAAACGCCGGTGGTAACAGATGTCACACCGGCGTTCGTTAAAAATATCGACTATGCAGTTTGTCTAAAAACAGGTTTTAGTTTCGATTTAAGGATTTGGTTTAGGATGAGGCTTACACAATTGTTTATTCTTAATGGTTACCAGTGTTTTAATGAAAAGCTGTATAACTAAAAGTGCTAACCCAATCAAAATACCCATCCCAATGATTAAATGGAGTCCTATCTGACTTTGTTCATAAATTGAAAAGCTTGCAAGTGCCATTGCTGCTAATGGGAAAGTGTAAGCCCACCATGATAATGCGAAGGGCACTTTGATAAACTGCGGAAGACGGCTTAGTAGCATAATGGTTAAAAACAGCGCGAAGTAGTAAAGCACTTTGGCAAAAGCATCTAATTGGTGTCCGTTAAGCGCCATGTAAGCCAAAAAACCAACTGCGGGCGGCGCAATCATTATAAAAAGAGTAGGCTCCAATATTTTCATCATAGGAGGGTGGAAAAATAATCGGTACATTACAATGCTGAACAACAATAGCCAGAAAATAAATCCGATGCTGAAGAAAAACCAGCCTAATTCTAGGTTTTCAAACTGTACGGCCCCCAATGGAATTAAGATATTACCAACCACTGGAATGAACCAGGCAGGATTCATATGGGTAATCTGCCATTTTTCATGATGCATCCAGCTATTTAAAATGACAATCGTTAAAACGAAATGTAAAACAACCCCCAAATGCCACATTATGCTGGCGATTGTGGTTGAAAAACTCTGTAAAAATAAGCTTATCAAAATCAAGCTGATGCTAAATGCTGGAAAGAAATTCACAGCAATAGGGTGTTGGAAATCGTGTTTGACTTCAGCAGGGTGTTTGATGACTTTGAGTAAATAGGTCAATGTAATGACAGTGAAAATAATAACTGTCAATAACGCTAGGGAGGTGAATAGTATGAAAGGTAGGTGTCCCAACTCCACTAATTTTTTAGTTCCAAGTGTTAAGCCACTAAACCCCATAACAGCACCGAATAAATTAATGGGGAAATGTGCGAGCCTTTGATTTGATGCTTGACTTGATTGTTCTGCCATTATATTTTTCCTCAAAAAATAGCATTTGAATATAGCAAACCTTAGCGAAAACTTTTATGAATTTACTATAAAAGTTATTCATCAGCGCCCATGAATTCTCTGTATTGTTTCAGTTTAGAAAACGAACAGACAAGTTGAACTGCGTTATAATTAGCCGCTTATTTATTTACTTGTTATTCCTAAAACTTTGGAGTCTTTTGTGATTCGTACTCGATTTGCCCCAAGCCCGACGGGTTACCTTCATATCGGTGGTGTTAGAACTGCTTTATATTCATGGCTTTATGCAAAACGCCATGGCGGTGATTTTATTCTTCGTATTGAGGATACAGATCTTGAACGTTCGAGTGTTGAGTCAGTCAATGCCATTTTGGAAGGCATGACTTGGTTAGGTCTTGACTACAATGAAGGCCCGTTCTACCAAACTAAACGTTTTGACCGATACAAAGAGGTCATTCAGCAGTTGTTTGATAAAGGGTTGGCTTATTATTGCTATGCAACGCCTGAAGAATTGGATGAAATGCGAGAAAAGCAAAAAGCTAACGGTGAAAAACCTCGTTATGATGGGCGTTACCGTGATTTTACTGGAGAACCACCGGCCGGTGTCGATCCTGTAATCCGCTTTAAAAATCCGATTGATGGTGATGTTGAAATCGAAGATTTGGTGAAAGGTAAGGTTGTCGTCAACAACCGAGAGTTAGACGATTTGATTATTGCTCGTTCAGATGGTACGCCAACTTACAATTTAACTGTGGTGGTTGACGATTGGGATATGGGTGTCACACATGTGATTCGTGGTGATGATCATTTAAATAACACGCCTCGACAAATTAACCTTTACAAAGCGCTAGGCGCTGAGCTTCCTAAGTTTGCGCACATTCCAATGGTATTGGGTGAAGATGGCTCTCGTTTGTCGAAGCGTCATGGTGCTGTCAGTGTCCTCCAATATAAAGAACAAGGATTCCTGCCTGAGGCTTTACTAAACTATTTAGTCCGTTTGGGTTGGTCTCATGGTGATCAAGAAGTCTTTACGATTGATGAAATGGTTCAGAAGTTCGATTTAGAGCATGTTAATGGTTCACCTTCAACATTCGACAGTGTCAAGCTAACTTGGATTAACGAACAACATATCAAAGTGGCAACTGCTGATCATTTAGCAACCCATCTTGCGCCATTTATGGCTGACAAAGGATGTGACCTTGATCAAGGTCCAAAACTCTCGGAGGTTGCTAATCTTTTACGTGAGCGAGCCAAAACCTTAATTGAAATGGCTGATGGGGCAGTTTATTTCTATAACGATTTTGAAGAGTTTGAAGCCGGCGCAGCGAAAAAGCATTTACGACCAGCTGCTTTGGAGGCTTTACAATTACTCAGAACGAAATTAACCGCATTGGACGATTGGACTGCTGAACCTATACATGCTTGTATCCAAGGCACTGCAGATGAGCTTGAAGTAGGGATGGGTAAAGTTGGTATGCCATTACGTGTTGCCATCACCGGAGGTGGTCAATCTCCTGCGATTGATGCAACCGCTCAATTGATTGGAAAAGAGCGTTGTTTAACTCGATTAGATATGGCGATTGCTTTTGTTGAGGAGAGAGCGAAGAACGCTTGAAGTTCTTTGGACTAAGTAAATTTCATTCGAAAAGCCAGTCAATTTTGAAAAATCAATAAGTTAAGATTGATTGATTTAGGTGTTTTAAAAAACTCAAAAATTAAATTAATTTTTTTTAAGTTTTGCGCTTGACCGATAAACAGAAGTCATTATAATACGCGCTCATCAGTTCGGGGCTATAGCTCAGCTGGGAGAGCGCAACACTGGCAGTGTTGAGGTCAGCGGTTCGATCCCGCTTAGCTCCACCATTTACTGATATTACAATTTGTCCCGTTCGTCTAGAGGCCTAGGACACGGCCCTTTCACGGCTGTAACAGGAGTTCGACTCCCCTACGGGACGCCATTTGCGGGGAGGGCTCAGCTG
>Ga0193952_1000023_pt1 | contig 80700 bp, 101 predicted proteins | sample BB_3_MG_FD_140368 | JGI IMG/M metagenome (GOLD analysis project Ga0193952, IMG submission 140368) | Microbial mat bacterial communities from the Broadkill River, Lewes, Delaware, United States - BB_3_MG | ecosystem: Environmental > Aquatic > Freshwater > River > Microbial mats | place: USA... | reverse complement strand
GCTTAAGCTATTCAAACCCAGATTACCTAAAACTTTAGGCCAGGCTGTTAAATACATGAACAAACATTTGCCGGATACTATCAAGTGCTATACCGTGGAAGAGGTCAATGCCCACCCCAGCATAAGGGACCATGAGGACCTGCAATGGGAGCCAGATAACTATGTGTTAATCACCGATGATATGGATATTACAGACCCCGAAACAATTCTAGGCACCGCCTATACCATGGAACTTGATGAGAATGGAGAATGGGAATTCCTACTCACTACATACCCAGAGGAACCAATTTTGGGGGTGGAGTTATTCCTAAACCATATGGGGGTACAGGCTCAACAACATTATGACCAATTTGGTAAGGGGCCCCGGGCTAAGAAAAAGAGAATCCGAATTAATCTATTCGACATATTTCTAGTATGCTTATTATTCGCTACATTATTATTCTACTTTAACATTAGTACTACTATACTAGACCAGTGCCAAATTGGTGCCATCACTCATGAAAAAGCTATACAACTACGATTGCAAATGGCATTTCTTGAGATTACTCTGGTCTTTATGACCCTATCTATGCACAAATTCCGTAAAAGTAAATAACATGAAAAAGATTTCAGAAGAACAACAAAAACAATTGCTGGACATATTAGATATAGTATTGGCCAGTGCACCACATCCACAATCAAAATTCAGGCATAATGACATACCTACTACTTACAGAGTTTGGGATATAGAGGCTCTACGTAAAGGTATTTCAAATGCTGAAGATACAGAATAACCCTTTCTTATTACTTACAACTACTCACTTAGGGCCTCTCATTATTGGGGGGCCTTATTTGTTGGAAGCCTGGTTAGATCTGGGATTCTATTTTATATCTATATTATATGTATATTTGAATAATGAAACAAACAAATAATAAAATTATGAAAGACTTTAGAGAAACCCTTGACTTACTACATTGCCCCGCAGAGAAACAGGATCTTAATCATTCTGCTAAGGACTACCTAACATATCAAACTTGGGTACTGGGAGCAAAATCTAACCTGGATAACATTTGCTGGTCACCTAACAAATGTATAGGAACTCTGGAACCCTTTACTCATGATGATTACGATAAACTAATCGCTGATCTAGAGAACCCATTCTATATTGCTCAATCCATCCTGGTAATTCAGCATATGTTCTACATTCAAGAGCACGGGACAGATCCTAACTTACTTAAGGATTACAAAGAAATCTGGTATAGACAGCTCAAAAACAAATCTTGGATAGATACCCTGAGAACCTGGGTATGGTCATAACCCAAGACATATAACCTATTATTAATTACAAATAAACAAAACACATGAAAACTATTACCTTTATTACCTACAAAGACGGAATCCATACCTGTACGGGCATGGGAAATAATATACCCGAAGCTATCCATCATATCCTGGATAAAGTAGATGCTAGCTATGAGATCTTACCAAAACCCAAAGAGAGCTGGGCTAAGGTAATTGAATTGACTCTCAATGAGTTTAAGAATTTACCTCAGGTTATTGTTATCTCTGCTCATACCTCCCATATTACTCGGGTATATCGTTATTCTGCAGATCATAGGTCCTATATTAATACAGAGGACATCGGGGATCATTTCAGGGCAGTTGATCTTATACAATATACTAACCAGGCTGAGATTGCCTTTATAGATAACTCAAAATCCTAAGTTATGCCTAAATATACCATAAACGTAGCTAAGATGCAGGACCCCAAGGAATTATGCTTGGGTATAACCCCGGGCTATGCCCATTTCTTTAAAGTGGAGAGTACATTGCCCCAGGACCATGTCAAAAAGGTCTATGAATCTCTTAAATCTAGCTATCCCGAGCCAGAATACAAAATCTCGGTATTTAGGGACCAACAACGATCAGAATTAGTTAACTTCGAGGGCGAGAAAAATGCCCAAGGCTATTATTAATAACATGAACAGGGAACAACAAATATCAAATATCCACCATGACCTGGATGAGGCTATCAATAAAGTATTGGAAAAGCATGGTCATAAGAAGATTTCTAGTAGAGTAAAATACAGCGAGGAAGAATTTACTCTTACCCTTAAAGCTATAGTTTCTAGCTTAAAACCCCTTACTACAAATGACCAAACACTCAGGAATGGTTTTGCTGAGCCGGGTACCATTGCCTATGTAAGTCACAAAGGTAGACCAGAGAAAGTAAGAATACTCAGTAAGGCTAGGACAAAATACAGTTTCGAATTCGTGGACAGCCCAGAATTAAATCATGGGGGTACATGGAGAGGCCATTTCAGAGGATTTTCCTCATCTCCCAAATAATACAGGGTATACCCAGGCCAGCCTTAGGGTTGGTTCTGGGATTCTATTTTATATCTATATTATACGTATATTTGTATAAACAAACAAATAAAAAAGATATGAAAACAATTACCTTCATCAGCCAGAAACACCAAGAGATCACTACCTGCACAGCAGTAACAAAAGATCTTGCTGCAGTATTCAAACCATTACTTGAAGAACTGCACAAACGAACTAGGGAATCCTCAATGCCTGATCACTTCAGGGCAATTCGCAATCTAGAGAAACATCTCCTAACAGAATCCACTATTATCGTCATTACCGATGTACCTACCAATAAGACTGAAGTAATTAAGAAACAGCCAAACGGGGACTGGGAACCACAAATCATCAGGGGATCCGGAGCCTATGCCAAATCCTTCTTCACTGGTCATTGGGAGTTAGCTTTGAACAATTACTTAGATACACTTAAATAATTATAACCATGAAACTATACATCTTTCAATTTCTATCCGAGGACCATGCTTCTCCAGACATGATTTATATCCAAATGTCCGAGAACTTTGAAAAGGCTAAAACTGGGGTCATCAAACAAGTAACTAATGAGTGGTACATAGAACCTATCGAGGAGGAATTCATAGATACCGCTAAAACCCTCAAGGAATCCTTTATATCAGCCCGAATGCTAGCCTCGAACTATACGACAATAGAGGAGGTTATTGAGGACTGGGACTAATAACCCACTTAGCTATACTACCTTCAAATACCCTAGCCGAATAGGCTGGGGTATTCTGTCCCACAGCACTCCAAACGTCCCACCCCCCCCCAAAACAACCCTTATCTAGAAAACCACTAAGTAACTACTATCTATATACAACTTAGAAACTATATAAGACAACTACACATATATACTACTCACCTACTTATTTTTCTCCTTTTTTATTATTCGTATATACCTACATCAACATAGGTACCCATCTACATATACTGGGATCACTCTACATATTCAATTACACATATACCTAATTGACCTTGAGCTTGAAATAACACTGGCATCCCTTATCCCGGCTGCTAGCCGGCCCTACAGCCCAGAAGCCTTTGTTTGTATGGTACTCCAGCCATCCGGCCATGAAGCTAGGAAGCTCTTTTACCATTGCGGGATCATGGCCCACATACAAGAGAAATCTAGGTACCTGAAATAGATACAAACCAATACTATCAGCGCTTACCTATCAGGCCTGTGTCCACGGGGAACCATGAAGCCCTGATACCATACCCAACAAACTAAACCCACATCCGAACCATCCCCAGCCCCCCCCGCTCTCTAAGTTGTATATATAGTACTTTAGCTTATGGTCATGGATTGGTGATTTGATTGGGGAGTCTTTTGTTTGGGAGTGCTGGATACATGTTGGGATGTCTAACGCTCTACGTAGGATCCCTCTAATCCTTTATCAGGCCTACATGGGATCCTGAGGGCTCCAGTCAGGGACAACTGGGATCCGCTATCATAGCCGACGTGGGATCCCGCCAGCCCAGGACAAGGGCCCCAAAAGAGGATCAGGATAGGTTGGCCCAGAAGCTCGAATGTAATAGGGCCCAGAGGCTATCATGGCCGTAGAAATTATAACCGGGATGGGATTTGGATTTGGATTTTGGTATATAAGGATATTAATAAATCAAAAAATTAATTAATTCCAAATTTTTAATTAATTATTTTAATAATTTGAAATTAAAATAAATAAGAAAATAAATTAAAATAATTGCATTTTTATTTGTTGCAAATTAAAAAATCTTCGTATGTTTGTAATGAAGAAACAAACAAACTATTATTAACGTCTTATTTAGACAAATTAAAAACAAACAAAATGACTACAAAAGTAAACACAAAAGCAGCAAAAGTAAACGTAAAAAAAGTAAACGTTTCAGACGATGAATTATTGGGATTAGATTTATCTAATTTGGATTCAATTTTAGAAAAAGCAAATGAGCTTAATGTAAAAACAACAAATGCAAATTCTCAAAAAGGATTGTACAAATTTGTTTTTGCAGTTGAAAAAGAAGATTTAGTTTTTGTGAATGCACAAAAGCATGTTAAGTCTTTAAATTTTGAAAAAAGAAATACAAGCGGACAAAGATCTAAATTTAGAAAACATTTAGAGCAAATGATAAACGCTTATAATAATGCAAATGATTCTGACAAACAAGTTTTAATAGTTGGATTCTTAAAATATTATAAGGACTGTTATTTGATTAATGATTTCACCCCGGAGTCTCTTTGTAACATTTCATCTAAAATGTATTCATCAATAGATACATTTTTAAAAGAAGTTAAAAACTTTAAAATAAAGGATGCTGATATTCAGCAAATATTTAAAAAGATTGCATAATCATTCACCCAAATAGCCCAAATAGGAGTTTATTAATTCCGCAATTGATAAGCTCCTTATTTCTCTTTTTTTTAAAATTTAAAAACTATATATTATGAAATACTTTATTACTACTATCTTTTTAATCTTAGCTATTGTAAAAGCATATACAGAATTATTTAATAATACGGAGTTAACTCCTTTGCAAACTGTTTTATTAGTTGTTACAATTCTATTATTAAAGACTGTATGTTTATTAATGTTGTTTAAAAGTTTAGATAAATTAAAGCTAGTGTAATGAAAAAGATATTAAATAATAAAATAAATGTATTTCTGATTTTATTCAGTTGTTATATTGTATTTCAGATTGTAAGAATATTTATTTAAGATTTAGATAGGGGGACAAAAATAATCTGTCCCCTATTTTTTATCTAAGATTTTTTAATTATCATATACCATCCGCCGATCCCACAACCACAAATTTCCCGCATACGTTAAGGCGATCCTGATCCCTGATCCTGATCCTGAAGTGATAACGAAGCGATCCCTGAAGCCTGAAGCCTGAAGCCTGAAAGGTGAAAACCTGAAACCTGAAACCGAAAAGGATCCACGCTCCAACTACAAACCCCAAACCAGAACCCCCCCAAAAATACAAATTTCGAAAATCCCCCATACGTTAAGGACCCGAACCCCTCTTCCTCGATAATCAGTAGCGGTCGCATCCCACCTATGCTGATCACGTTTTCCACGTTGCTTCGCAGCAGGCCTTCGGCCTAAAGCAATTCACGTACTAAACACAATGAAGCCCAAATCAAGAAAGAAATGGGCTTCGGTCTGTTAGTGGTATTGGTATGGGTCGAAGGTTATGGTTCCACATTCTGGGTTCTCTACCCAACCAGTACCCCCACATTCTGGGCATCTGTAGCTTTCTCCTGTACCTATTACGTGTACCTGTCAGTCGATGCAGTTGGTACATTTGATACCTTCTTGGTTTCCCTTAGCATCTATGCCACCTGCGCTGAATTGTATACTCATAACTAAATTCTTTTGATTATCTTATACTGCTCACTATCGTCTGGGTATACCCCGATGATTTCTAGTAGCTGAGCTTTAGTTAATTGTTTAGATTGGAATTGCGTAATGAGTAGCTGCCTTACTGTCAGCGTTAATCTATCCACCTTTTCTTCCAGGGTTTCTAATTTCCCTGATCCATTTGAGATTACTCCCTCTATGTTATCTTCAATGAATTTCTCTAGGGGTTTGAACTCTTCTTCGTAGGCTCCATCTGAGTCGAAGGTTCTGATTCTTACATTGTATCTTTTCATTGGGCTTTTATATATCATCTGTTTCCATTTTTTCCGGTTTGGTGTTAAGCTTTTAGGTAGACTCATTCAATAGTTCTTTTATAATTAGACCGTGGCATGGTAGTGGAGAGCAGTAGCATACTAAGTAGACTACTCCTTTCTTGTTCAACTCCCTAATTTCTTGAAGTGCTTCTAGCACATCAGGATCTTCTCTGTGGATTTTCCTTCTTAGCCAGTCCCTGTACTTATCGATAGCCTCTTCCCTATCCCTACATCCGAAGCCCGCTTCTGGTACCCCTGGCATATGTGAGTAAGGATTACCTAAAGCAGATCCCCTACCGATATAAATATCCTGATCCGTAGGGGCATGAGTTCTCCGGTTCACTACTCTTATAGTTCCGGTTGTGAATATATCTGGTAGATCCATATGGTTAATCTCCTCTATACTAGCATAATACTAGTAAATTAGTGTTATAAACGTATTAAATATATGCTTTAAAAAGAAGTGGAGTACTAGCATTTAGCCGGTACTCCCTTAATCCTAGATGAAGTTTTCTTCAAAACAAGTTGGGCATAGCCTATATTGTTCTCGATCAGATCCAGCATCCTCATCACGTAAAAAGTGTGGCTTACCACATTTTCTACATAGCGTGGGATTAATATAGTTATCTGGGGCTTTAGCAAAATCTACCCCATATAATAAAGCAAATTCAGAGGCACTACAGATACCCTTTGGAGTTCCTGTTAGTAGTACCTTGTTTGGTACTAATGTCCCAGCCATGAAATCGGGTAATAGTGGGTATCTTTCTTCCCCAGTTTTCTTTTTTGGTATCTCACATATACCAATAGCATTATACTTAGCTTTTATCCTATCCACCTCATACCGGAATGAGTGGTTTACAGCTCCCTCTGGAATAGGCTTTACTTCGCTAGAACTATAAACCATTTCCAACTTCCCATCACCAATCTGCTTTAGTACACAAATAGTTTCTACTTGCCTATCTTCACCCTCCTTGGCACAATCGGCTCCAATGTAATATTTATCCATAGTATTATCCATTGATTAGGTCCTCCTTGATAGTTGAGCAACTAATGGGGTGCATCTGGCCCAAAGCATTTAAACACTGAGTGAACCAGATCTCACCTGAGTCCATTACTCTTTCTCTTTCAGCCTGATCCAGTTGAAAGCAGAAGGTTGCTGTATTTGTCTTCTTGTCTACTAATGCGGGAATAGTGCCAAACTCTGGTTGGTCTTCCGCGATTCTTACGTTTACTTCTGGGAAATCTTTTAGTTCCATAATTATTGTTTTTTAGTGTGTGCGTCTATTTCCTGACGGTAAAGTTCGTATGCATCTACTAACTCATCAAATTTACTTTCTAAATCCTGGTTATCAGTGATGATGAATCTATGTGTTCCAGTTTTCAAGTATTCTAACCAAATCATATACCCATCTTTTTCACTTTCCTCCAGAGTTATTATAGTATCCTCTTGGGATAATTTACAGAAAAAGGGGAATGGTTTATTCAATGTAACTTCATTGGTATCTATATTACGTATAATCCCATCTTCTGCCACACATACCCTACTAGCTTCTGGTACATCTCCAGGAACTACTTTAATTAATCTATAATACCCACCATCGGTTTCTTCTTTTGCTCTACGATGAGGGCAATTATCGTTACATTTATTTATCTTTATTATCCGTGTTTCCATGATTAGGGTTTTTTAAAGTACTCATCCTTAATTGTTTTACCTATCCCTAGTATTACTATGACCCCGAGTAGGATAATAGATACCCCATCAAACATACTATGGGTTTTAGCTATCCTTAACCCATACGATACGCAACATGAGGATGCGTATAATGACAGGCCATAGATTAATACCGGTAATATATGGCTAATAAGCTTTAACATCATGATCTGTGATATTTAATTTAGACTTAGGAAATTTTAAATTGTGATATGCACTATAGAGAATAATCCAACCACAGGCTAATGCCATTAGCAATGACCCAACAAGTTCTGGTTGTTTTACCTCATCTAAGAAGATTGTGTCTGGCAATAGTATACATATTACTCCCATACACATAACTGCCATAGCCACCAACGACATGAATAGGAAGAAGGCTATTCGTAATATTAATTCTACTAATTTTGATCCCATGATGTTAAGGTATTAATTCTAATTGTATCTCTTTATCAACGGATACTAGTTCCGCTTTAAACTTAGCACATGGATAAGATATGTTAGAAGCTATAAGCTCCACCATTACCTCATCCAGATTATATATAGCTTCCCAAGCTTCTTCGGCTGGGCATTTAGAAGACATTAATGATAAGTTAAGTACCTGGGTATCTTCCTGAAAGTTTTTTGGTATTACATCTGCAATAGCAATTAACCAGGAAGAACCTGTCTCATCATACATCCTAGCTCTATAAGGAACTCCAAGTCTAATCTCCCCATGGAATCCAGGGTTACGCTTCTTAAATATTACTGTTTCTTCCCTTTTCCCAGTTAGTATTAAACTTGGGGTAGATGTTAATTTAGCTGCTCTGTTCATGTGTATTTTATTTGTTATAGATTAAAATAGTATTTTAGTAACTAGTTCATTTCTAGCATAGTTACCCTAGGGCATACAGGAAAGCAATACCAATCTCACATTACAAAACATTTAATACTGAAATATGAAAGTACTTGGCGTATGCGGGGGTAATGGAGTAGTCCTATTCCCCTTTAAAAAATATCTAATGGGCAACATAGAACCCAGGACAGCATTTAAAACACCCAATGATATCCAATGGGAGTTAAACTTTCCTGGCATTCCACTGGTAAAAGAACTTGATTCTGTAGAATTTAATGGACTTCAACCCGATATCATCATCGGTGCACCCGACTGTGGTCATTCATCTGTCCTTTCATATTCACGAGCTAAGAAACTTAGTGACCCAAATGATAATGAATCACTAAGCCTTTATTGGGCTTCGATAAGATTATATAAACCAAAGGCTTTCTTAATGGAGAACCTACCGAAGATGTTAGAGAGCTTATCTCCGGATTTAATAGAAGAGATAGAGAAAGACTATGAGCTAACCATTTTCAAGGATTCGGTATCTAAATTTGGTAACTCTCAGATTACGAGAGTTAGATTGGTAATAATTGGAGTAAATAGGCAACTTCTAGTAGACTCTAGAAAAGTAATTAGCACTTTAAATAAAATCTATCCAGTTAAAGAATTAAAGAATACTAGAGACTTATTAAACGATTTGCCCACTTTACATCCTGAGTTTGGGCAAGTTAGGGAGCCCGATGACACTGTGGTTTGTATGTCTTATAAGGGCCGGAAATTAAATCTTGGTCAGGTAAGAGATATATGGAATAACCAATACAGGGACCAAAAGCAATGGTCAATGCCCGGTACTAAGATGAAGAATCTTCCCGGTGTGTATAAGAATTTTGCTGGAGATCCCCCAAAAACCGTTAGAAAACAAAATAGGCAATTCACCCCAGATGGTTACCAAATGTCACCAAGGGAAATGGCCAGAATACAGGGAGTACCAGACAGATTCAAAATCTGGATAGATGAAGAAAGACTGGGCTATTCAATAAATAAGGGTAGGGTAACTGTAACTAAGTGCCCACCCTATGAGATAGGAAGATGGTTTTATAAACAAATTAAAAAGACTGAGCTATGGCAAAAAGAATCTCAGAAGAAGATGTAAGAAGAAATCCGGCAAAGACTCGGACTATAATTTCTAATCGTAGAGAGTATTTTGAGGATACTACTCTAAGCGATGTACTTGTAGAGGGAAAACATTTCTCTTACCAGCTGGAAGATGCAGTTAGAGCAATTGGAGTTAAAGTTGCTAGGAAGACTGCCATCCCAGAAGGTTGGTATAGAGTAATAGTATCCCGCTCAACTAGATTTAAACGCGACATGATCCTGCTCTATAATGAGGAAACTTCTGATGGTAGGTATATCTGTACTGATGGTATCATAGAATTTAGTGGTATAAGAAACCATGGTGGTAATACCCACTTAGACACTGAGGGTTGTTTGGTTACAGCATATCGAAGAGTAAGCCCTAAGGTTATACAAAACCGTAGTGATAAGGATTTACTAAAGATCGTGGAAGGCTGGATAGCCGAAGGACATGAAGTGTATTGGGGGATATTCAATAACCCCCAGTTTCAATAGATTAAGAGTTTCCTCCTCGTACGCGCGCAGATCCCTCTTTCTATTATAAATATATATATACAAAGTATATATATATATATTTATAATAATATTAATAATAAATAACTCCCCTTTAGGGGAGTTATTTATTTATTAAAAATTTTCCTTAAATAACATGGATAATGGATCTGGATCTTCGATCCAGAATAGGGGATCTTCGATCCCCTATTAATTCAGAAATCCTTAAATAACTTAGATCATGAATAATAAGAAGTTTACCCAGATGAAGTTCATCGTAATCCTAATCCTACTGTGTATACTGGTCAGAGGTATTGGAGATATCTTCACTAAAGAAAAACCTGTACCAGAGATAAGGTATGAGTATACCACTGATACCATCGAAGTTCCTAGTCCCACCAAGGATCCAATAAAAGGGATACCAACACAGCCAAAACAGGTTATCAAATACCTAGATAAACCCGTAAAGGACACCATCGCTATCAAGGAATTAAGAGATTCTCTATCACTAATCATCAATGGTTTACAATCAGAAGTGTGGATTAGTAAGCAATATCTACGTAAATATCAGCGGGCTAGTAAACTAATAAGCATGGAATTAAACAGAGATACCTTAATACTTAATATGTTACGAATAAATGGTGATATCCTTGGTGAGAAATATCCAATATACTTATCCGAATTCGACTATTACTACTCAAACAACAAATTCTCCCGAAACCCAACAAAACTAAAACCATCACCTATCCCAAAAGACCCAAGACGTAGGAGGTTCAATGGTTATACGGGTTTTGGGTATGATATCTTCGGGAAACAGCCAGTTGCCTGTGTAGGATTAGAGATTCCAGTAAGACGTTTTTCATTACAGCTTGAAAGCCGACTAGGACTATTAGACTATGATACTAACTCATTAGGACTAACATTGAAATACAGGATATGGCAAAAGTAGGGGAGATTAAAAAACGGGGTTTAACTAAATCCGAGTTTAAAACCCTGCGGAAAGTAAAAGAAGATCCATTCCACTTCTCCAATTTTATACACGTAATTAACCCGGTACACGGTAGGGTTCGATTTGGGTTATACCCTTATCAGAAAAGGACCCTATGGTACTTTTTAACACAACGTTTCAATATCGTATTAAAGTTTAGACAGGCGGGATTAACCGAGTTAATCTCGATGTATTGTCTGTGGCTAGCGATGTTCCACCCAAATAAGAATATCCAAATCATCTCCATTAAAGATAGGGTAGCTAAGAAAGTACTGAAAAAGATAAAGTTCATGTACAAAAACCTGCCAGAATATATGCAAGTAGCCGTTGTAAATGGCCGTTCTGGTGAATATGGTACTGCACAGGAAATGGAATTTGCTAATGGTTCCCTAATTACCTCTATACCAACTACTGAGGATGCTGGTCGTTCAGAGGCTGTATCTCTTTTAGTAATCGATGAGGCAGCAATTGTACGTTGGGCTAATACTATTTGGGCAGCAGCTTTCCCTACACTATCAACCGGGGGTTCTGCTATCCTAAACAGTACACCATATGGGGTAGGTAACTTCTTCCATTCTACCTGGGTAGATGCTATCGCTGGGGGTAATGATTTTAACCCAATACGATTACACTGGCAGATGCACCCTGACAGAGATCAAAAATGGTATGACACAATGGCAGCAGGTCTAGGTCCTAGAAGAACAGCCCAAGAAATTGATGGTGACTTCCTATCATCAGGGCATACCGTATTTGACCTAGAAGATATCAAGGCTATCGAGGATATGCTTACCGAGTGGAAAGTAGTAGAAAAGAAACGTAACGGTACTTTAGTAATCACCGATAGACCTAAACCAAATAAATATTACTATATCGGAGCTGACGTTGCAACGGGTAGGTCACGAGATTACTCTGCATTTAGTATTATGGATAGAGAGGGTAATGAATGTGGATATTTCAAAGGTAAAATACCAGTTGGTGATTTTGCTGATTTACTTATGTACTATGGCAGAATGTTCAATAATGCCCTGATAGCACCTGAGACTAATGATATCGGATTGGCAGTTACCACAAAGATACAAGAAAGTGGGTACCCAAACTTATATTACACAGTTCAATTTCTAAAGAAAAAGGGTAAGAGTAAGCCAGAGGAACAATTAGTTCCTGGATGGTTAACCACGGGTTCAACTCGTCCCGTAATAATCGATGCTTTAGAGGATGATGTTAGAAGAGATTTGGTATTAATAAAAGACCCATTCTTTGTACAAGAGGCATACACTTTTATTTATAACAATAATAATAAAGCTATTGCCCTAGGTAAAGATGATGCCAAGGATGACGATGATGAATATTACACAGATGATGCTATCTTAGCTAAAGCCATAACCAATCATGTTCGTAAATCACCATTAAGAAGTTCAGTAGTAACACCAAGATAATACATATTATATGGGACTTAAACAAATACTTTTAAAAGCTTGGGACTCCGAATATATGGGAGTACCAAAGATGCAAGATCCCCCACCACCACCACAACAACAGGCAGAAAAGAAACCCGTTGATGTGGCTCCAAAGGGGGGTAGGATATCCAGGCCGGACTTAAGCTATAGTTCAATGATAAATGGCCTAGAAAAAAAGATGAGGGTATTACAACCCGAATACCTCAGAACCCTAATACCGGTTATTAGGAAAGCTTCTAAATTCGATTCAGACATAGCCCAGGCACTGTATGATACAGTAACCTTGGTAAACACAGGACATAAGATTTATTTCGATGATTCTGTACCACAGGCTAAGGTTGATAGGATGAGGAAGCATCTCCGTGAAAAGGGTAAGACTTGGGGAGATGGAGTAGCTGGGGTACATGGGATAGTTAATAAGCTAATATCCCAGATAATGATATCCGGGGCTCTATCAGTAGAATGGGTTCCAGAGCTAAGCCCAATGCCTGGTAAATTACCAAGTACTCTTGATAACCTGGTGTTAGTAAATCCGGAAACAATTGAGTTTAGTTGGAACAACGCTAGAAAACGATTTGTACCATACCAAAGAAGAACTCCCACTAATAGTAAATCTTTAGCTACTAACCTATTTAAAATGAACCCACAGACATTCAATTTTTTCTGTTTGATGGGCGATGAAGAGAATCCTTATCCTATTCCACCATATATGACTGCACTTAGGCATATAGAAACTGGTTTAGTTATGGACCTCAACATCGATAAAATAATGGACCAACTTGGGTTACTTGGATTCTTTGAAGCCCAGGTAGAACCACCGGTTAGAAATGATGGAGAATCTATTGGTTCCCATGAAACCAGATGTGAGACTCACCTGGATAAAACTAAAGAAGCTTTACAATCTGGTTTAAAAGATGGTATAGTAGTGGGGTTAAAGGACCAACACGAGTTCAAATTCAATGCTACTAGTAAAGATTTGAATGGAGTTGGTGAATTATATAACCAGAATAAGAGAAATACCGCTACAGGACTTAAAACTACGCCTGAATTTCTTAATGTTTCTGGGGGTAAGGGGTCTGAAACGAGTATTACGGTACTTTTCTCCAAAATGGTATCTCAATCAAAGAATATCCAAACTATGGTATCAGCCTGCCTTGAATTTGGATATTCACTTGAATTAAGATTAGCTGGATATAGTTTTAATAACCTAAAGGTAAAGTTTAACCCAACCACTATATCAGATGACCTAAAAATTCAACAGGCTATTGAGGTTAAAATCAGAAACCTAACTGCCCTATATAACCAGGGTATAGTAGGTCAAGATCAATTTGCGGATGATATGGGGTATGATAAACCCAACCAGAAAGAACCCAGAGCACCAGCTGGTGATCCTCTTGGAGATGCAAAGAAAAAAGCTGACCGAGAAAAGGATAAGGATAAATCAGATAGAAAGACCAGAGATAAAAATAAACCAGTACCGAAAGACAAAGACGCTGACGGTAAAAAATAAATAGACCTATGGCAAAAATTAAAGGAGGGCAAGATTACATAAATCTTGGATCTGGGCATAGTAGGATATTGGGACATAAACCAAACTCGGTAAAATTGGCTCAAGTACATAATGCACTTGCATCTGTGGACAAGGCTCAAAATATCGATGAGGTGGGATTGGGTTTCTTCGATTCTTCATCCCCAAACTATACTACTTATTACCCAGATGCTACAGCTGAGGATTTTGACCCAAAAGATGATGAGATGATCCAACCAGTATTTAGGGCCTTATCAAATGTTACTGTACACAAACAATGGAATCCTGTATACTTCCCAGAGAATGTATTACAGGAATCAATGCCACTACTAATTGGGCAGACAGTAAACATAGATCATGAGACCGCCCTTGGTAATGCTATTGGAGCTGTACTATCTACTGAATGGCAGGAGAAGTACAAAACCGGCGGTAAAGAAATCCCAGCTGGTATTAATATGGTATTAAACATTGATGCCAAATCGAACCCACGTATTGCAAGGGGTATCCAAATGAACCCACCTTCAATCCACTCTAACTCTGTAACAGTTCAATTCACTTGGGAGCCATCTCACCCTGAAATGGAAACCAGTGACTTTTGGGATAAGCTGGGTACTTATGATGCCGATGGTAAACTTATACAAAGGATAGCTACAAAGATAATCCAATATAAAGAAACCTCATTAGTAAATCATGGTGCTGACCCATTTGCTAAACAAATCAAAGATGGTAAGATTATAAATCCTACCATGGCCCAACGACAGTACTATGGTATTACTGCCAACTCGGCCCTATCCGATTATTCTGTTGATATCCAGAAAAGAGCTTTCTCCGATGCCTTCATCGATTTTAAAAGCTTCTCAGAGACCTCACTATCAGCAGACTCTACAATACCTAAAACACTTATTAATAATATATCTACACAAGAAAATTCTCAAGAAATGGATAAACACTTAGCCCAACTAACCGTAATGTTAGTAGCTGCTGGGATTACTAACCCAGTAGTAACCGAAGAAAACTTTGGTGAAAAATTAAAAGAACTTAACACTTCAATGCTTGCTTTCAAGGCTAAGGCGGAAGCCAATGGAGCTGGTACTACAGAAGCTACCTTCCAATTTGATGGCAAGGAAGTAACTGGTACTGAAACTATTCAGAATAGTATCAATGCACTTGAGGCTAAAGCTAAAATTGGTGATACTGCTCTTACTGCATTAAGAGAGAAGACCTTAGCTAATTACAAACTGGCTATGGGTGATAAAGAAGATGCTAACATGGTTAAACTCATCGAAGATAGTAATTATGAAATAGCTTCTGCTCTAAACCTTCAGTATGAGAAACAAGCTGAAGAGCACTTCTCACTAACCTGTGAAAAATGCGGTTCTAAAGAGATCTCTCGTGCTGCTGCTAAACCCGAGGGTGTAACAGTCGAAGAGGAAAATCATGAGGTAGAATCTGATGAGGAAATCCTTAAGAATATCCACAAGAACCGTAAAAAGAAAAACTCTAAAGAGGACTAAGAAGCCTCCAAGTAAATTAAAAACCACTTAATACACAATATTATGTCAGGATTAGGTCCTAAACAAAGTTTAACAGCTTTTGGTTCAGAAACCAAACGGTTATTCGTAAAAGATGAATCCCACAAACTTCATCAGGGATTCCACGCTAATGAAAAAGTATCTGCTGGTCAGCCGGTAATGCTACACACAAATGGTAAAATTAAGCCTTGGGATGGTGTAAGCGAGCATACTTGCATTGGGGTAAGTTTATTAACAGTAGACCCAGCAGTTGCTGATACTCGTTGTACAGTTAAAACACGAGGATTCGTTATTATCGAGGCTATTGCCGATGGAGCAATAACTACAGGCCCGGTTAAATATACGGGGTTAGATACTTCGGGACTCTCTAAGTATTCAGCCGCTTCTGTAACTATCGCCACCTGTATTGGTTGGGCAATCACTGGAGCTGCTGATACAGCGAGATTCCAGATAATGGTTAAAAACTAACCATTCCCCCATTAATCACTTTGTAAAACTTTAAATACTGTCATATAATGGCTGACGAGAAAAAATTAAAAGATAAGATCACCGGCGAAGAACTAAAGGAGTTAGTAAAATTTGCCGAAAGGACCAGAGTTGATAACGACAGACCAGTTGATGTCTCTTTGGCCGAAGTAGTAGAAGCTAAGTATCAAGTATCTCTTGATAAATTCTATGACCATCTTGGTATAGATTTAGGAGCTGATACACTACAGAACTTACTTACTGTTGGTAAAGTAGATGTAAGATGGATCGTTCCTGAAATTATCAGAGAGGCTATCACTGAGGGATTCCGTATGGCTCCAATCTGGCCATCTGTAACTGCAGTAGAGGAGCAAATGAGAGGCTTAAGCCAAATAATACCTCAAATTAACATGTCAGATGCTGTACCGGAACTTCTTGGAGAAGCTGAGACAATCCCATTGGGGGATATCTCATATGGTCAGAAATCTTTCTCTATCTCAAAGATGGGTAAAGGTTTGAAGCTATCTGATGAGATCAGAAGATACTCATCTATTAATATCCTGTCTATCTTCTTGAGAGATTTTGGTATTAAGATGGGTCATGGGGTTGATCATATGGCTATCGACTGCCTATTAAATGGTGACCAGGCAGATGGTTCTGAATCATCTCCAGTTATCGGGGTAACTACTGCCAACAACCTTGTATACAAGGATTACCTAAGACTTTGGACTAGGTTATCACGTATGGGTAGAAAAGCAAACGTGTCTATCGGGGGAGAAGAGATCATGATGGATACTCTTGATTTACCAGAGTTTAAAACACCGGTACAGGGATCTCCAATGCACAGATTGAATATCCGTACTGCTATCCCTAGAGACCTTGAGTTCTTCGTTCATGATGCTGTACCGGCTAATCAGCAGATCTTACTTGACCCTGGCATGGCCATGGCTAAGTATACTGCTAAGCCTTTAACAGTTGAGTCTGAAAGAATCGTTTCTGCTCAATTCGAGGCAACCTATGTTTCCACTGAATTGGGGTTTGCTAAACTATTCCGTGATGCCTGTTTCATACTTGATTCAAGCAAGACATTTACTGGATCTAACGTATTCCCTGCTTTCTTAAACGTAGCACAATTCGAAGCTAACACCATCATTAAGTAATACCATTCTATGGGGGTTCTATTAGAGCCCCCATACATAGTTTATAACCAAGATTAATACCACTTACAATGGAAACTCAAGATAAAGTATATTTAAAACTGGGCCCAAAAGCTGCCTCATTCTATGACCCTAAAACCGGTATCAAGCTTTGCCACGGGGAAGTAGTAGAAACTACTCAAGTAGTAGCAGACTCTACAAAAGTTAATCGACACCTTATGGCTGGTGGGTTAAAAGTAGCTACAGAAAGAGATTATAAATCTTATCTGGAGGCAGTTGAAGCTCTAAAACCTGCAGTACCAACAGTAACTGACAAGGATGATGATTATATAGCAGACTTGGAAAATAAAACCAAGGAGTCCCTTGAAATTGCTAACGAGGCTAAAGAAAAAGCCGAAGAAGAAGCTGAAAAAAGATTAGCAGCAGAGAAAAAGGCTATTTACTTCCAAATCAAAGCCGAGTATGAACTTGATGCTGAGCAGGAAGCTGAGCTTGAGAAGATTTCTAACAATAAGGGCAAACTGGAAGCCTATCTTAAGGAGTTAGAAGATACCACTGAGTAATGGCAGTAAAAGCTCACTTTAGTTATAAAGGGGATGGGCTTAAGGTTAATTTTAGATCTAACACTTCAACCGGGGTAATATCTACTGCAAGTTTCACTTGGGACTTTGGAGACGGTAAAACCTCTACTGATAAAAACCCAGAGCATACCTATAATGACTCTGGGTTTTTTGATGTTAAATTAACCATTAACCAATCCTCAACGGATTACACTTTTGAAAGGACCATTGGGGCCTCAAACATAGGGCAACCATTAGCTCTACCACTTTATCAATTGGTAGATCAATACATTCCAGAAGGTATTACTTTGGACCCAGAAGATAAAGAAATCCGTATACAGAAATGGCAATTATATCTATCCCCTCTAGTAAACCATGAGATAGCACTGGACGATATTTATGATGAATTCTCTTATACTGCACTAGAAAATACGCTGATTGCTCAATTAATTGCATATGACTTAGTAGTAGAGGGAGCTTCTAAATATTTAATAAGCCAGGGTAAAACTAATGGGCAGGAAATAAAGAAAATGGTACAAGGCCCAATGGAAACTGAATGGTTCCAGGGATCAGAGACTCTTTCTAAGATTTTTGCACCTGGGGGTACATTTGATACTTTGGCCCAAACTATATGTTCATTGGCAAGCCGACTAACTATTTACATTCCTGGCATATGCTCTAAACCAGCTACACCAGTAATACCATTCATAGTTTCTAAAATAGATACCCATGATTACTAAACCCTCTCTTGACTTATTCAGGAGCCTCCATAAGGAATACTTTGATGACCAAGCCCTACAACCTATCCTCTGGAAAAAGAAAACTAGAAGGATATCTCGTAGGGGTTCTGACAATGCTACAAAGTTTGACAGTGTACAGCTAGTGGGTATAATAGCTTACAACTTTTTCAGGACTTGGCCAAGTGTTAAAAACGATGTACAAGGTGACTTCGATAACCAAAATATGGTTGTAATGTTCCATAAGGATTACCTGGTTGAAAAAAACCTTGTAAACTCAAAGGGTAACCTGGATTATAGTCCTGGAGAGGATAAGTTTATAATAAATGGAGTAACTTATAAAGATGCTGGATTCACAGATGTTTCACAAGTAGGTATTAACCCAATGATGGAACATCTTATCCTGTGTCCGGATAGGGTAGAAACCGGCAATATACCACACTAATGGCAATACACAGTAGAATAAGGGGTAGAGGTATGTCCGGTAACCTCTCAGTTAAACTTGAGGGGGAATGGGACAGGTTAATGAATATGATAGATGAAATGCCAATACAAATGGCTATGCAGGTGGACAAGGGAATGCACAATGCAGCTAATGAGTACCGTAGGCAAGTAAGATTAAACCTTAGGACTCATGGGGTAAGACTTGGGTATGTGCCATCTAGCTCTGCTATCTCAGGTTCATATTTTTCATACAAACGGAGATTTGCTACTCATCAGGGGTTGCTTATGTTCTCGGGTAAACTACATAATTCAGTAAAAGTTACTAGGACAAAAAAAGGTAACTATGTAGTTGGAGTATCCCGTAAAGATACAAGTAGGGGCCGTGGAGGACTCACTGTATATGAAGCAGCTTACATGCTTGAGAAAGGTACAAAATATGCTAAACCTTACCCAGTGTTTAAAGATACATTCACAAGGAAAGGTCATTTTGGGGGTAAGCGTAGAATTATGATGTTTATAACCCGGAATGTTAGCCAGTATTATAAACGTAGATATGGCTTTAAATTACAAATACGATGATCACATTACCACAAATAGAGGACCAGGTAGATTATGCCTTTTATAAGGCTATACTCGATGTATTGGTTGAGTTGGGTATAACCCCAGATATAACAGATACAACTAACTACCCAGATACTGAGGCCGGGTATAATAACCTACTGAATATGATACAACAAATAAAAACCAACCGGGGATACTGCGTTGGGCTTTTTGGCGTTGGAAATACCGATGATAAAGGGTATGAGAAATATCCTCGTATAGTTGTTGCAAGTAGAGCCTTTTTAGCTGGAGATGTTGGGAATAACCCTGAACCCGTGTATATTAAAGACCAAGCTACTAATAGGTATAAGACTGAAACTTTACCGCCAAGGACTTCTGATTATTATATCAATATCCATGCTATTTCAGGTGATGCTAGCCAAAAAAACTTACTAAATGGAGTAATCGCTACTGCTATACCAAAAAGAGGCTACTTAGACTTACCAGATGTACCAGGCCGTAAAATATTTGTACACGAAATAAATACTACTACTCCTGAAGACCCTGAGAGGGGTATTATGGAGAGGATATATTCCTTTGAGATAAAAGATCTATGGGAATCTATTCCTAAACAAGGTCCAGAAAACCTATCTCCAATAACCGAGATAGATGTAACTGTAAATAACTTAGATACTATAACTATCAAAAAATAAAAAAAAAACCATGGAAACTACAACTAAAAAACCAGCGGGATACCTACAAGAATCAGATGGTACTAAAAGCTCAACTAGATTAAAGAGTTTTCTAACCCTAATCTTTTCATTTATCTTCCTGATGACTTTAGTGATTAAGTCTGTAGACCTCAACCTCTACGTTATTGGTATGATGCTAATCTTATTAGTAGCAGCATTTGTCCCACAACACCTAAAGTCTATTGCAGACATCAAGTTCACTAACCTCCCAGGTATGAATAAAAAAGTCTAAACCTGTAAATAAAACCTGTTTATATTATGGCAAACGCAGCTAAAGTAAAAATCAATGTAACTAACAAGATAGTGGGAGTTACAGAGCCGGCCAATGGAGTATCATTCTTTATAGGGCCAACTAAAACGGGTCCTGTGGAAGACCCAAAGGACTTGATAACTTCTTGGCCCCAGTACGTAAAAATATTTGGTGGGGAAGTACCTGACAATAAGTTCTCCACTATGGTAAAAAGGTACCTAGAATCTGGGGGTTCAGCCAGAATCTGTAGAATACTTCATAATGATGCAGCAAAAGCTGCAGCCGTGGCTATCTTAGATGATTCTGTTAGTGCTGATGAGTTATTTAAGATAGTACCCAAATACGAGGGAGAAGAAGCGAATGGATGGAAGGTTAAAATACTACAACCCTCAAATGATGAAGATGACTTCTTTGATCTTATGATCGATACGGGTAATTCTGAAACTATCGAGTATTACAGAAACTTAACCATAACCGGTGATCCAACAGTAGATCATAATTTACCCCAAAACTATCTGAAAGATATTGTGGATAACAGTAACTTGGTTGATGTAGTATATGAGACTATAGATTACTCTATCACAGTAGAACCACCTAAGGTAGCTGAGTATCAATTTTCTGGGGGTTCAGATGGTACTGCAGTATCTTCTGCGGATTATACCGCTGTTGCTTTCGAATCATTCAATAACTATAATGAGGCTTATCATGTAGCGGCTCTTGGTATGTATGATAGTGCTGTCCATGTTATTGGTATAGCCTATGCAAACAAAAGAAAAGATCTATTCTATTTTTGTGAAATAGATCCCACCAAGAAAACCACAACTGACATTAAAGCCGAAAGAGACTCAGTAAACAGCAACTCTAAATACATCAGGTATTTTGCTGGGGCTTTAGAATATCAAGGACCACAAGGTTCTGATATTCAAGTTGGTAACTTAGCTGATGTATGCTCAAAAGCTGTATTAAGCGAGGTTAATTATACCCCATGGCTTTCTTTCTCGGGTAAGAAAAGGGGAGTACTTGGCAATGTATCTAAAGTTATAAACAACTTTGGGTCTCCAGCTAGTACCCTTGATATGGATACATTAGCTAACTCTCAAATTAACCTAGTAGTACAAAGGGGGGGAGAAGTATTCCTAACCGGTAACTTTACTGGGCTTAACTATAATTCCCAAGAACAATGGGCTAACGTAGTTAAACTGGTAATGTACCTACGTAAATCCTTACTACCAACATTAGAGAATTACCTAGAAGAGCCCAATGATATTCCAACTTGGAGTCAGATTTACTACACAGTAAAACCTTTCTTTGATGGATTATCAACCGGACAAAACAGAGCTCTTTATGACTACTCTTGGGAGGGGGACCAATTTGCCTCATCACTTGACAACCTACAGGTTAATAAGAAAGCAGATGTACTACAAGGAAAGTACAAAGTATCTCTTACTATTATCCCTGTAGCAAGTATGCAGGAGTTCTCACTTAATATAATCCTGGACAGTTCCACTGGAAGTGCTCAGATTTCCTAACTAAATAAATTCTTAAGATATGGCTGATAAAGTAGATCCTAGGAAGAAGTTTAACTTCTCTATATCGATAGCTCCGGACCCAATAAATCCAATGTTATCCCAGAAAGTAACTCTTCCAGATATGGACATTGCAGTGGCTGAGCATGGCCACACTAACCACAATATAAAAACCGGTGGGAGGGTATCATTTAGTAACCTAATGATAGAGAAATTACTCTCTGCTAAGGACTCAGATACTTACTTCTGGAATTGGGCTGCCTCAGTAGCCGACCCACTAATCGGTGGGGGTACTATCCCAGAGGTTTATAAAAAGGTAATCATCGTTACTGAGATATCTCAGGATGGCCAAACCCCATTAAATCAATGGGTATGCGAGGGCTGCTGGCCTTGCAAGATAAACGGACAAGAATTTGATAGAACATCAGATGCAGATAACTCTATAGAATCCATAGAGATATGTGTTGATACTTGCCATAAACTCTAAACCATCTGTAAGTAGTTTAGTTGATAAGAGCTTCTCCCCTTAGTGGGAGGGCTCTTTATTCTATACTGCTTATTCATGTTTTTAACACAAACCCACTTACACTTACAGAAATGGAAAATTTTAAATCCCCAAAAACCCATGAGTTCTATACTCCATCGGGTATCAAAGCAATCATCAGAGAACAGAATGGTAATGATGATGAGGTAATCTCAAGAACCTCAGACGTAAAAGCTCACATAGCTTTCAATAAGTTTATCCAGGGTATTCTAGTTGAATACGATGGCGATAGCCAAGTAAAACTACAAACTGTAAAAGAAATGAAGCTACGTGATAAGTATTATATCTTATTACAATCCCGTATCTTCTCATTGGGAGCAGACTTTCATTTCAACTGGTCATGGACACCAAATGGGGCTCCAACAGAATACGTTGAGGACTTAAATCGTTATTGCTATGATTATTCCAAGCCTGAGTTATTTCCACATACAGAGGATATGCCAGGATACTTTGAATTCTTGATGCCCCCTTATAAAACTAAAGATAGATACCATGAGTTTACTACAACCTCTGGTAAACAACTTAGGTTTAGATTCCAGGATGGGCTATCCGAGATATATATGATGGAGGCCACAGAAGAAACTAACACAAAGAATACAGAGCTTTATGCTAGGGGCTTCCAGATGCTACTTGATGGATCACAAAGTTGGATAACCATTACAAGTTTTACTAATTTCTCTGCTAGGGATATGAGAGAGATCAGGGCTCAGGTAAAACTACATGACCCAGCATATGAACTAACCACCCAGATAGTTAGTGATAATGGAGAAGTTCAGAATATCCCATTAGTAATGGTTCAGGATTTCTACTTTCCGGAGGAGATCTAGAGAGGGAATGGTTTTATCTTATACAGAATAAGATGAACTTTTCATGGGATCACTTCCTATCACTTCCGGTAACTCAACGGGGTAAATTTGTAAAACTCTGTGATGAGCACCAAGAATATATTAACAGGGAAATTAATAAAGTAAAACTCAAAAAGAAGTAAGCATGGTAGGATCAAGTTCAGCAATTGGTATTGGTGTTGGGATGTTTTTGAGAGATCAATTCTCCGGGCCAGCTCGTACCATAAAAGCCAATGCGAAAGATTTACGTAAAGAAGTTATGGAGTGGGAGAAATCCCAACTCCGTACTGTACGTAATATAAACGCTGCTTGGGCTATGACTGGGGCTGCTGCTATTCGGGGTATGGCTCAATGGACACAGGTTGGGGCAAAGTTTGGCTATACTATGAAGTTTGTGGAAGCTGTTACCAAGAAAGCTGGGCCTGTTACTCATGCTGAGCTACTCAAACTAGATGCTATGGCCCTAAAACTGGGTCGTAGCACTATGTTTACTGCCCAACAGGTTGCATCTGCGGAACACTTTATGGCTAAAGCCGGTATGTCTGCAAATGAGATAATAACTGGTTTGAAATCAACTGTTGACTTGGCTGGTGCTACTGGTACTGCACTGGGGGGAGTTGGTGGAGCAGCTGATATCATGACCAATATCATGAGAGCTTTTGATATACCAACTTCACAATCCAAACGAATATCTGATATCTTAGTTACTGCAACTAATGCTGCCAACGTTACTTTACCAATGTTGGGAGAATCTACAAAATATGCTGCTAATACCCTACACCAATTAAATGTTGGATTGGAGGATACAGCAGCAATGTTCATGTTAATGGGTAATGCCGGTATACAAGGCTCCATGGCTGGTACCTCGGTAGATAACTCTTTTAGGTACCTATCTAAAACTCTAACCGATTTCTCAACTGGTAGGCAGAGTAAAGCTTTAAAGATACTTGGGCTTGGGATAGATGATCTTAAAACAAAATCTGGAGAACTAAAACCAGTAGCGGATATCTTTAAAATAATAGGACAACAAGCTCAAGGGCTGGGTACCTTAGAAAAACAAGGAATTGTTGAAGCCATCTTTGGAGTACGTGGTAAACGTAATGCTCTAATGATGATTAACTCTATGGCTAACTATGATAAACTACTTAAGAAAGTAAAAGAGGACTCACCTGGTGAAGCTGCAAGGCTTATGTCTGAGATGATGTCCAGCTTACAGGGTAATATCATGGAAGCAACTTCTGCTATTGAGACATTCAAGGTTGCTTTTACTAAGGGTATAGAGCCTGTATTAAAACCAGCTCTAAAATTATTCACTGGCATAATGGATGTGTTGGTGGGGATAATAAATACCCCAATCATAGGCCCAGGCTTGGTAACAATGGTTGGATCATGGGTAGCTATTAAAACAGCTGCTACTGCCTACAAAGCAGTAAAGGCTGGATTAAGGTTAATCACCATGTCTAATCAATCTGCTTTTTCTGGTAGGGTAAGGAGTACAATTGCCGGATATGCCCAAATGAGTGCCGCAGCAAAAAGCTATGGAATGACCTCCGGGGCTATGTCAATGGCTGGTATGTCCCCAAGAATGGCTGGGATGGCAAGGTATGGATCTTTTGGTGGAGCACTAAGAGCTAGAGGAGTACAATCTGTTACCCCTATGTCAACTCGTGCTGGTATGAGATATATGGCTAGATTTGCTGGTGGCGGGGCAGGATTTGCTTCTAAGACAATGGCTACCCAAGCAAGATGGATGTCTATGTATGGATCTAAACTTGGTATGACTGCTAGGGTTGGGTCAAAACTGGTAGGACCACTTTCTAAGATGGCTCCATTACTTGGTAGAACTCTTGGATTCCTTGGAGGACCATGGGGTATGGCAATAAGCTTCTTATTACCCTCAGCTATAAGCCTACTAACTGATTCAATCGGTAAAAACACTAAAGCTCAGGAAGAAGAAACAAGAAGAAAACAACTATCTATACCCAAGGGAGCTTATACCTACCAATCCGACTTTGATTATCGTAAAACTGATGATATTAAAACCTATAAGGCTATGGGGGATGTGGTAGCAGTGGCCAGGGATATGGTAGAGGTATTCGAGAAAGGAGCATTTGCTCAGGACTACGGGTTTAAACAAAAAAGACAGAACGGAGACCTTATACTTATGATGCCTGATGGTGAAACCATCTTCAGGGCTCCAATAGATAACTTATTCCAGGGATCATTAGACCAAGCCCTTGGGAATATAACTGAATAATTATGGCTATACGGATACCAAGGATAGATAGGCTTAATAAACTAAAAAGTCTTCACAAGATAACGGGAGTTGCACAGAGATCTGCGATTCTAATCAGTAGGGAATTAGGAACTTCAGTAATTGGGGAGGGGCCCCAACCATACAGGTATAGTAAAGAAACTCTAATAGAGGATAGTAGAGAAAAAGGCCAGGATGTAGTATTTGATGAACCGGTAAGGGCTGACATAGATAAGATAGTTATCTATGATCTGGATGTTAAAACCTCTAAGATAGGAGAAAGAAAATATCAGTATTTGGAGTTACCCTATATCCCAGATGAAATCAATATGGATCCAAATTCTAGCTTTAAAGCTATTGCCTCACCCGGAAGGAATAATCCTCACTATCAATTTAATGGTTCTGAGGATACTCTTGAATTTACGGTACAATGGTTTTCTAAGCAGGAGGATCGTAAAGATGTAATACAAAACTGTAGGTGGCTAGAAGCTCTAACCAAAGCCGATGGATACTTAGAAGATCCACATTCGGTAAGGATTATGTGGGGTAGGAATGCTACCCTATTTGAGAAAGATAAATGGCTATTAGTACATGCCCCATACAAATTATCTCAATTCACTAATGGGTATATAGGTAGGGATGGCCAATTTATAAGTACCGATTTATTACCCCAAATGGCTGAGCAAAAACTAACCTTCAAACGGGTTACTAAAACTAACCGGTTGTCTAAAGAAGTAATAACCAATATAAACACAAGATAGAATGGCTGACAGAAAAATGTATGATAGAAGTTTGGTAGTAAACTACCCACAGGGTGATTCCTCTTTAGAGATATTACCCGAAGTATACATACCAAGCCACCTAGACAAAACCCATGTAGTGGTTAGTGGAGATACACTGGCCAGAATAGCTGAGGATTATTATGGTAGTCCAGAGCCATGGTTTATAATAATGCAAGCTAACGAAATCATTAAGCCTTGGGAACTAACCCCGGGCACTACACTTATAATACCAAATATCGAAAATGAGTAATGTAATAAACAAGGGGTATGGTACCCCTTTTGTTGTTGTTTATAACTCCGAGGATAAGCCATTAGCCTCAAATGACTCAGACGCTAGGGGGTTTATAACTAACTTCACATACAAGTATAAAGAGGCTGATGATGATGAGTGTACTATCACTATATTCCTAAGGAGTACCCAAGATCTTAACAACCTTAATATAAAGCATAGGACTAAGCTATACCTAAACTGGGGCTGGTTAAAGAAAGCTAATTCCGGATTAGTACCGGTTATGGTAAAGGAGTATAAACGTAGATACTGCACTGGTGGAATATTCTATATCATTACATGTACCGATATGGTATCACAGCTAAAGTACATGAAAGACATCAGTACTAAAAAAACTACTTTACTAGAATACTTAGAGAGTATTACAGAGGGTAGATATAACCTACGTATAGAAAACCAGGGTAAGCTTATCTACTATAAACCCCTAAAGGTACATGAGCTTCAACCCGATGAGATACCACATAGGGATGCAGGGAACTCAGAGGCTGAGGATGATTATGCGGTTAGTATATCTAACTCATACCTTGAGGACCCAATAAAATGGGATGAACTATCTGATTATGAAGCTGCCCAGGAAAAGAAGAGAATCCTTGCTGAAAAAATAGCTGATAATAAAAAGAAAGTTGCTAAGCTAACAGAGGGGGTAGCCTTTGAGGATAGAGATGTTGGAGCTATATTTGAAGCAAGGCGTAATGTCTTAGAGTTTACCTTAGCTGAATCCAAGATAGATGAGGAGATAGAAAAGCTAAAAGTTAAGTCCGAAAAGAAAGAACTAAACTCTGTATTTGGTCGGTACATTTCTGCTAGGCAATTTGATATTGTACCATTCTCATCATCCCCCTACCAAATTATAGAAGCTTATCTAAAATCAGCACCAGATGGACCTTGGTATATAGACGGAAATGGAGATACATTAACCCTACATAATCGCCATTTGGAGAAAGATCCTAGGTACTACTATGGGTATAGGGAGGAGCCTGGAGACTTGCAGGAATTTACTCCTGACATGAAATTCAAACAAAACCGATCTAACAATTTCCTCCGTACTACTTCACTTGATAAGGAAAAGGGGTTTACGAACATGTACCATTACCTTCATGTATTAAAAAACTTAAGGCCCTTACCAGAAATTCTTGCAGATACAACTATAGGGGATAACTTAAAAGAGGAAGAAATCAGAGTTTGGTACATGGCATATTTAGCTCATGACAAATATGGCATATTCCAGAGAGTTGAATCTTTAAAAGAATACCCCGAGGGTAAACGTCCAGAGAATAGGCCACAGGATTGGGAAGGAATAGATAATGTGATGCTTGGTAAAATGGACATGCACAGAGTATATATCCGTAGAGAAGAGGACCCTGATGCAGAGCGGGATTCAGTATCTAATAAGCAGAGGGAGATAGATATGGAAAAGAGTAAAGCCACTATAAAAGTGATTGGGAACCCTATACTTAAAACAAAAGATACAATCGCTATCGGGGGAGTAGCTAATGAAGATAAGGGTAACTACTATATTAAGGAGATAGAACATCACATAAGCCCAACCTCATCCTACCTATGTACAGGGAGCTTAATAAAAGCTATCCCTTTCAGTGGTATTACCTCTGTAATATCTCCAGCTAAAGTAGACAAAGATGGTAATATCCTTAAAGAGGATTATAGTAAGAGATATGAAAGGGAGAAGATGATATTCAAACCTGGGGTAGATCTTGAGATACCAACTGGCAAGTTAGACCCAGACCACATAAGGGTACAGGGTGGAGTAGCTACAAGTGTTAATTACCAGAGAGAATACAAAACACTAAAAGCAGTAGATATCCTAAGTTACCCAAGTGGAACTCTGGATGAGAATGTTTCTACCCTGCTTAACAACTACAACAATAAAAACTTATACAGAATTAACTCCGAAAATTTCTAACAATGGAATCAGTAATAGGCTTTCTAAGGACTTTACTATATCATGGATTAGAATCTATAGGTAAATACTATTCCCATTATGAGGGGATAGTTACTAGGGTAGATGATCCAGAGAATAGGAATAGGATAAAAGTAATCATACCAAATATTACCCAAAGCACGGAACACCCAAGATGGGTACCTACCCTAGGTCAATTCTCTGGTAAAAACTATGGAGCTCATATATTACCAGAGGTAGGGGATAAGGTAGAGATAAGGTTTGACTTCGGGGATTCAAGATTCCCAAGGTGGCAATTCTCTGGATATCTTGAGGAGGAAAAACCCCATGAGTTCACTGAAAAAAGTTATGGTTTTAAAACTCCCTCTGGGCATAAAGTACTACTAAGCGACCTAGATAATATAATAGAGATAACTCATGCAGATGGGTCTGTTATTAGAATGGAGAAAGAGCGTATTCTAGTAAACCACTCAGATAAATGCAGCATTATTCTACATGACGAGTATATTAAAGCACTATACGAGGAGAAAAGTATAGAAATGTTTAAGGATAAGATTACTATTAATGGTGGTAAATTATATGGTATACCAAAAGCTGAGGAAGTTATAAAAAAATTAAACGCCCTGGAAAAAGCCCATAATAAATTGATTGAGGACTATAAGGTACATACACATACTTCAGCTTCACCCGGATCACCAACTACCCCATTAGTTAAACCCTATTTAGAACAAAGCCTAAAAGAGAGTTCTATCCCGGATATAGAAAATAAAGAAGTAGTCCAATAGGTAGAGACCATAACCACTAAAATTAAACTAAACACAATGGCTTTAAAAGAAAAAGGAATAGCTTACCCTTGGTATTTAACCGATGGTAAACTGGAGTTATCCGATCGGGTAGAGCTTATAAAAAGCTCATTACTAATGCTGCTCAATTGGGAGATAAGGCAAAGGTATAGGAGAAATACATATGGCTCAAGAATACCAACTATAATAGAGGAACCAAACGACTTCATTACACAGTCTCTGGTTAAGTTCTTTGTTATAGATGCTATAGAACTATGGGAACCAAGGGTAGAGTTTAAAAGCATAGTAACCTCTAGAGTAACCCAAACTTCTATTTCAGCAACACTTGAGTATAGAATATTACCCTATAATCAAATCGATACATTAACTACTACAATAAACCTATAAACTATGAAATTTTCAAATGACTGGGTAACTTACTTTGATAGGAGCTACGAAAAGGTTAAAGCTAGTTTGCTAACCCGGCTAAAGATAAAGGTACCTGAAATCACAGATTTCTCTCCTAACCATATCCTTATAGTTATTATAGAGATGTTTTCTGGGATAGCAGAACTACTAAATGCTTACCTTGATAACCTATCCAGGGAATCCTTCTTGCCTACAGCAAGGAGGTTTAGTAGCGTTTTAAAACATGCTAGAGCTTATGACTACCACATAAATTCTCGTATACCAGCTACGGTAGATTTAATCCTTTACTTAGAAGCAAATGATGGAAGCCCTATAATAGCTGCTGTTGACCATCTTATTCCCTCTGGTACAATAATTGAAGCTGGGGGTATACAATTCCAGACAGTATCGGATGCTACGATAGAAAATGGTACATCAGAAACTACTATATCAGCCTACCAAGTAGAGGCAGCGATTAATCAAAATGTGGGTAGGACCAATGGATTACCCTCACAGATAGTGGATATGCCAAAGGATGTTGCAGAGGGTAGTATCCAGTTAATAATAGATGGGCAAATCTATGTATTTAAAGAAACCTTATCAAGTTCTAATTTCATGGATGCCCACTTTACTACTACCCTATCAGTAAATAAAGTCCCAACAATTATATTCGGGAATGGAGTACAGGGCAAGATACCCCCAAAAGATAAAGATATTATAGCTACCTATAAAACAACAATTGGTGATGCTGGGAATAACGTTAAGGCTCTAACTATAACAGACTTCGTAACTCAAATAACCCTACCGGGGTTAGCTAGCGATAATCTAAAATGTAAAAATCCAATGGCCCCAACTGGGGGTTCAGAGGTGGAATCTATGGAATCTATTCGTAAGAACTCTGTACTAAGCCTTAGGACCCTATGGTATGCAGTAACAGAATCAGACCATGAAGATATAGCTAAACTGGCTCCAGGTGTTGCTGATGCAGTACTAAGATACTATCACCCAAGATACTTGGAAATATTTATAAGCCCAATAAACGGTGGAGAAGCTTCTACCGAGCTATTGGAAAGTACCTATAACTTTATTTTTAGCCGTAGATTATTGGGTAGGAATATAACTGTAAAATCCGCTGGCCAAACAGAGCTATTACTTTCATTTGATTTAGCTACTAAATTCAGGCATGATAAGGGGATTAATACCAACGAGGTAGCTTTAGCTTTATTAGCTGAATATTCTGCTACTAAGTCTAGGATAAACAAGGCTATCAGGTATTCAGATATAATAGCAATTATAGAAAATTCACCCTCTACAGAGTATGTAACCATTACTAAGCTTAGTACTAAACCAGTACCAAAACCTTTAGGAGATAATACCCATGTATTGAATGTATCTTTAATAGAAGTACTACCAGGATCATCACAAAGAGCTTATTGGAAGGTAGTATATGCCGGTAACCAATACCTATTATATAAAGATGGTAAAGCTCAACCATCCATCTCTTTCTACTCAAACTATTTATCGGTAGATGGAGCTATACAATTAGAATTATCAGATGGTAGCTACACTGTGGGGGATTCTTGGGAGTTTACTACTTACCCATATAACAATGATATGGAAATATCAGACTATACTCTACCGGTATTATCAGTAAATAATCTAACTATAACCAACGTATAATGCTAAATAACTTATTCAACAGTTTTTTTGAGCCTTACCATAAATCACAAGATACCTATAGGGATAGTAATGGTAAGGGCTTATTCGAGAGGTACATAGAAATATTCCAGGATGAAATAACCCAGAACATTATACCAGAGGGAGAAAATTTCCTTGATAAACACGATGCTTTGGGTACACCAGAAAGGTTCTTATGGGTTATCTCTGAGCAATTTGGTAATCCCCCAGAACTCCTCTCTTCTGGTTCAGTATTTAAAGACCGATATAACCGTGGGCTATTGAACTACTATGTAAGTCTAAGAAAGTTAAAGGGTACATATGAGGGTATAAGAATGATTTTTGCTTATCTCGGGTACATAGTAAGTATTAATGAGAAGTTAGAAACAGAGTTCTATTATGACTCACTAGACATTGGTAAAATCCACCATAGATATGATGATGGCCATTACTACGATTCTCCAATTGCAGACTTCGGAACCTATGATGTATCTATTTTATTTACTCACGAGGGAGCTTTACCAGTTGATGATACTCTGATCTCTAAGATATACCCAATTATACGATGGATGGAGCCAATTGATATGAGGCTAAAGACCATAACCACTGGGACTAAATTAATAGCTTTAGAAAATGGGCTAGGAATACTCAGTGATGAAGCTGGCTCCCATTTTGAACTTGAATCACAAAAACCTTAAACCATGGCCAGTAACGCAGAATTAGAACTACAGGTACAGAACTTAACTAACCGAGTTAATACCCTACAACAATCCCTAAATAGGGTTAGAATATCAGAATTACCCTCAGCTGATACCTTTGAGGATCCGGATATACTAACCATAGTACAAGCAGGGGTAAATAAGAATATTACTAAGCAGGTACTACTAAATGGTATCAATCTACATTTGGCAGCAGATAAAGGTTATCCAGATATCCCTGAGAGAGATGCGGATAAAGCTAATATAACCAATGGGGAAAACGTATTTGTCCAGGATGCTTCTGATGATCCGACTGTTAATGCCGGTTGGGCTATATACAGGTATGATAAGACAAACGATATATTTTACAAGTTAGCAGAGCAAGAGGGTATAGACTTTTCTCTAACTGACTATGTAAAGAAAGCTAATAACCTAGGGGACTTACCGGATAGGGCTGTGGCTAGGACAAACCTAAACGTGTATAGTAAGCCTGAAGTAGATAGTGATGTAAACCATATAAAAAATCAATTGGCTATAACCCCTAAAGCCATATCTGGAGACACAGAGGTTACTGTAGTGGGACAAACCAATGATAGGTATTACATAGAGGTGGTAGAGTATGCTGCTACCGATGGGACTAAGGTTAGATCTGGTTGGGGTTTTGGAACTAAAGAAATAGGTAAATTCATATTTATGCCCCCAACGAGATACCCAAATGGAACTTTATATTACAGAATAAATTCTCAACTTTAAAAACATGAAACAGATGAAAAGATTACTGATTTTAATGGTGGCTCTTATTGCCACCATCAATAGTGTATATGCTCAGCAAGGCTGGGAATACTATGAAAAACTAAAAGCCTATGAGTTTAGGGTTGTACCATTAGCTTCCGCTACCCCTCCCACCGTGGGATTACCAGGTAGCTTCTATGTATCATCTAACCATATCTTATATATGTCAGATGGTACACAGTGGGTAAATGTTATTGGGGACCTATCAAACTATGTAACCCTGGATGGTGTAGAAACTCTAACAGGTAATAAAAGTTTTACTGGATTAACCCATTTCGGGGGATTAACTTACTTCCATGATAGAATAGGGGTGTCAAAGGGCACTGACTACTCAGAGATAGCCCAATCCCGTACTGTGGGGCCTACCAACTATAAATCGGTATTATCAACTGGGTCTGACGGAACTACCTACTTAGCTAATAATAATGGGGGAAGTACTAGCTTAGCTCTAAGGATAAGTCAGGATAATGATAAGGTAGAAGTGGGAAGTGCTTCTTCGGGATATAGTGAAGTTCTTACACAAGCTAATCTTTCAGAAACAGACCCAATCTGGTTAAACGATAAACCAAATTACTCTACAACAACTGAACTTAATACCCTTGGGGCTTTAACCAACGTTCAATATTTTAGGGGTATTGCGTCTGGTAATATTAATGATGTTACAGCTCTTGGTAATTACCAGATTAGTACTTCAACAACAGGGGATAGTCCTGTGGTTATTAATAATGGCCATACTATGAATGTATATAGAGGGTATGATCCTAATGAGATACATCAGATATTCTACGCTTCTGATTCCAGAGGCGGAGGTATTTGGAAGAGGTACAGTGGCGATAATGGTTCATCGTGGGGGGCATGGAAGGAATTTTATCATTCAGAAAACTCAAACAACAATACAACTCCCTGGAATGCTCAATCTTACTCTGTAGGGGGAAATCTAGCAATAGATGATTCTCGTAACTTTACAGGGGGTAGTGGTATGTTTAGTGGCAATGTTATTATAGGGGGCATAAACCCCCCATCTTGGACTTCTTTAAAACAGGTATCAATTGTAAACTCTGGTAATGCCGGGATAGCTATCCAGAGTGGGAATTCTTCTATCGGGAGAGTTTCATTTGGATCAAGTGGATTAGATGCTTATCTAGAATATAATCACTCAAATTCTGAGCTAAACCTAAATATTGGCGGGACTGATGTTCAAACACTATCTTCTAGCGGCATAGATATAACAGGCGATATAGCAGTTGGCGGTGATATTAATGCTAGCAGTGGTAGTTTTAGTGCAACAGGTGATGGTGTTAGTGTCCTTAAGCTGGATATTGAACGAGCTTGGGATTTCAAGCAACGAGGTACACTTGGTGGCACTAATCTATCTCTTGAAGATTTAGCGGGTGGTAAATCATTTCAAGTATATGATAATATTTCGGGTAGATTGGGGGCTCTCTTTACTCCAAATACTTATCAACAGTTATATGGTTTAGGCGACCTAAAATTTGAAACAACCCTACTAGGTACTAAAACAACAGGTAATCACGAAGTAACAGGTAGCGGTAGTTTTAGTGATGGGGTAATAGTAGGAAATGGATCAGCCTGGAGTTTCAGGGATAGTGGCAATGTACAAATGAACAATGGCACATCAGATACACCAGGTATGATATTTTCTCATGGCAACAACTCTAATATAGGAATAGATAATGTTAATGGTGCATTAAGAATAACCAAGAATCTCAACGAAACATCTGGTTCAAAAGGATTAGTTACTATAGATGATAGCGGTATAGATGTAATTGGCAATATAGTAGCTAGTGGTACAGTTACTGCATTAGATGTATCTACAACAGCTTCAGATATCAGACTTAAACATGATATCAAAGATATTGAAAATCTAGAATCCTACGATAAGATTGAGATTAAACAATTTCACATGAATTCTAGCCCAGATAGAAGACGTGTGGGTGTGGTTGCTGATTCTATACTTCTTACTCACCCTGAATTAGTGTTAACTCTACAAGATTCAATGAAAACTAAGACAGTTAATTATATAGATCTTCTATGTGCTAAAGTTGCTCGGCTAGAACAACTCAAGGATAGTATGCAGTATAATAATGCTAAACTTAAACAAAAGGTTACTAGCTTAGAAGAAAGATTACAAAGATTAGAAGATATCTTACAAGTACCCCAGTCTAACCAAAACTCTGAGATACTACCCTATGGAGGGGAGGGATACTGGGATCAGCAGTTTATGAAAGCTAACAATGGAAAACTAAACTAACTATGAAAAAGCTACAAACTCTATTAATCAGCCTGATACTAAGTATTGGGCTGTTTGCTCAGGTACCAGATAATCCAATAGTTACTCTAAGCGTGGTGGGAACAGAGCTAGGCCTTACTGCTCCATTCTCATTAGAAGATTGTTTTACTGAGGCTGGTGATACAGGATTTGACCCCACCTATGCTAAGGATGGACATTGGCTATCTGAATTTAGGAACTATGTTTCAGCTATATACCCACCACCTACTAACTATTACTTTAGACGAGAGCAACTTGGTGGTAAGACAACTACTAGGGCTCCATTAACCGCTGAGATGCCAAATGTTGGATTTGGCTATGCCGGTAGTACAGAGCTTGACAGATTAATATCCTTTAATATCCCAACAATTCCACCCTCAGCTACTACAGTAGATATCACCATACATTTCTCAAGAGCTACAAGTACAGATCAAACTGGTACTGCCTGGTATTCTCTTTTTTACGCCACAGCATCACCTTCTGGGATGTATGGAGAGGCAGTAATGGAAGTTACCCCAATACAACCTTTCATAGTTTCAATGCCAGCTAACACACCCGGAAAAACCACTACTACCGTGCAAGCTTCTACCCTTAGGACAAAGACAAGTATGTTTTTAGCCCCAGTGGGTATGATAGAGGGATCGGGATATACAAGGATTACTACCGGGTATCACTCACTTGATGTGGAGGTGATACAAAGGGGTTCCTACTATGTACCTAAAATAGAATTTGTATTTAATGATTAAAGCTACACAATAAAGCCTAGTAATACAATCTCAATTATGTATTAGTATACATAACTTCTTAACGCTCTCTACATGGACTCAATAATCCGATTCTTAGAACCACTATCAGAAAAACTATACCCTGCAATACAGAAACATTTCCTATCCAGCTCCGGCGGGGTAGGCGGTGTACTGTATGGGGTCAGTCACAAAGTAATCCTACTAGAAATCACAGTACCTGGGCTAACCGATACTATAATACTAGCAGCTGTTGGTTCATTAGTGGGTATTTTGGTAGGAGAACTCTACAAACTATTAAAGAAACTTATAAAGAAACTATTTAAAACTTCTAAATAATGTCAACCAATTCAAGGCAATTCAGTAAGTATAAAGATCCGGTATTATCCTGGGATAGGCTATTAGAGAGGTCTGGTATAATGCCCCCAGGTAGATATCGTGGTTTTGACACTATAAAACCTGGTACTCCAGTGGGGGGTAAGATATCTTTTAAACTCTCACATGATAGCACTGGTGTCATAATAAAAACCAAAGATGGGCTATTAAGTGATAGAACCGGGATATCAATAACTCCCCAAGGTACTATCATCCACGAAGAGGGAGAGGTTAGTATAGCCTCTCTTGTGATAGACTATAACACAGATACTAAAGGTCGTAGGGATATAGTGGTATTAGAACACCTATATAAAGACAACATACCTGGAGTAAACCCCCCAACTTACTTAGTAATAAAGGGTACTCCAGCAGATACACCAGTAGCCCCTGCGTACACTAGTCCACTTTCTCAAGTAGTACTTGGTGTAATAGATGTACCAGCAGGAGCAAACACTATCGACCAAATTTTCTATCACCCAGAAGTAACTCCGGAATTCTCAGATGCTGGCAGGCTTTCAAAACTTGAGAAGGATATACAAAGTTCTGCTATAACTCAACCCCTTAACGGTAAAACCTATAACCTATATCAGGGAGTAACTAATACAGAATCTGAGGGCACTTGTACCTATGATTCAGCTACTAAAACCCTTACTATAGGAGATGATGGTAATATCTTTAAATTGCCCCCCAGTATAGCCACAAATAGTGTTATAGAAAATATAGTAGCTGATAGCTTTAACCTTAGAGCTAACACTGTTATATTCTTAGTAAACAATACATCTAAACTTGTATATCTATCCATAGGTGGTAACTTAGATAAACTGGGGGGTACAGGGGTTAACTATGGTAAGTTAGAATTAACAGGACCTGCTGGGGCTATCTCCTTGGCTTATAACCTTGAGAAATGGGTACCGGCACATACTTATATACATAAGCAACTGGATTTTTTAAGGAGCTCAGTTGATAGGAAGGCTAACTCTGATGATGTATATACCAGGGCTCAAATTAATAAGCAACACTCGGACCTCATAGCAAATATACAACAATGGGTTATTGACAATTTTTCACCAATTGGGACTCCAAACCCATTACCAGACCCTGTTACTTTAGCTACTTCTTCAAACCTGCTAGAATTTGAGGCTGTACCAGGGCTCCCTAAAACAATCACCTTAAGCGTAACCGGTGGTGATACCCAAAAATGGCGAGTGATAGCTAAGCCAGTATTTATAACTCTAGATAAAAGCTTAGATACAGACTATAATACAGGTGATACACTTGAGGTAATACCAACTACTCCAAACTCGGGTAAAGCTGGCATAGGGGGAGTAATAACGATTAGGTCTACTGATGATCCATCTATTACCCTGGATATAGCAGTAAAACAAGAATCATCATCCCTATTTATTACAGCTACCCCAGGGGATTTTGTATTTGATAGAGGGGCTCACTACGGTAACATCATCGATATCGATGTTATTGGGTCAGACCGAGGAGTTAATTCCCCAGTTATTACCTACCCACCAAACCCAGATGGTACATTCAATGCACCAGGCTGGGTAAGCTGGGCTTGGGGTTTACCGGGCCAACCCCGAATAACATTCTCTATAACATCTAATCCACTTAGAGTAGATAGGACGGCTTTAATCCAAATATCAGCTAAAGAAGACCCATCTACCATAACCGTAGTAAGAGTAGTCCAAAGATATTAGGGGTTACTCAACTAAGCAAACACCAGATTCTTTAAAGTACTCCCTAGCTTGTTTTATAGCCATGGTAATTTCCTCCCTCAAGCTATTAACGTAATCTAAAGAATCTCTACTATCGCCCAAACCCAAGAAATCCGACAATAAACAAGTTGGTATCCTTGAGTTTGGGTTTTTTAGCCGTTTTAAAATAAACGGTGGGGGATTTAATTGGAGTTCATAAACCAATAAAGCATCCTCGGTTAATGCCTTCTGCATAAAGGAATGGGCTAACTCTAAGAATAACTCCGCTTCATTCATCTCACTTTCATCTGGTATAATATTAATGAGTTCTTTCTCACCCTCTAGCTCTACCAAATTCTCATGAATATCCGCCTGGTAGGCTTTTCTCAAAACCCTATACTTAAATGTTGATAGGGAGCTAAGCACATAGCCTTTTATTGTGTCCGGCTTCTCATCAAAATACTTATTAAACACATAAAGTATTTTATCATCAAACCAGGATTCAACTATATCCTTTGAAACTCCCAATCTCCTGCAGTCTATGCCAGAGATTAGTTTGTGCTTAAGGGGTTGAACTTCCAGATAGATCTTATTGAAGAGCTCTTCTGGGAAGCCATCCTTAAGGGGCTTTAATCGATGTAATTCCATAATAACTTTAGTTTTATATACTATATAAGCATATGTTTGTTTATTAATAACTTTACAAATATATCTAAAATTCTCAAGTAAAAAAGAATTACAGGGTATAAATTGAATCTACCTATAGCTAACTTACTGGACTCCAGTAGGAATATATACTAAATCCAGGAATACTATTATGATACTGCAATACTAAACTATTAAAACATGGCTAAAAATAAGGGAATTAAATTCGAGTTTACCTCGGAATTCCAAGAAGACTTATTAAGGTTTACTTTAACTGACAGGGTATTAGGCCCTAAAGTGGTAGCTCTTTATGAGTATCATTATTTTACTTTATTACAACACAATATAATTGCCTATGCACTAAAGAAGTATTTTAAGAAAAACAGAAAGATCCCAAGTAAATCCATTCTCTTAGAGGAATTAAGAGAAGTTTACTTAATGCAGGAATATGCTGAGCATTTAACTAAGGAAGATACTAGTGAGATAAATGGTATAGTTAAAGATTTATACTCTAAGCACGCAGAAGATGGTCTAGAGATTCTAAAGAAAGCTGAAAAGTTTGCTCAATTTGTTGAGCTAAAAGACTTAGTAGAAAATGCGGATCTAACCAATTACCACGAGTATAGCCAGCTATCTCAGAAAGTACAAAAAGCTGTTGCTCCAAAGCTTAAACAGAAAAAAGATGAGGGAACTTATCTAATCAAGGATATCAAGAATCGTCAGGCTGAAAGGCAAACAGAGGGAGTTATTATACCAACTCCGTTCAAGCAAATAAACGACCTAACCAATGCCGGTGGCTATGAAAGGGGTTCTATCATAGTAATAGTCGATAGGCCAAAGAAGTTTAAGACGGGGGCAATGGTTAATATTATCCGGGGTTATCTCAAGAGGAAGTATAAGATAGCAGTATTTGACCTTGAGAATGGCCAGGATGGATTTACCTTACGTTTGGAACAATCCATCATGAATAAAAACAAACGTGAATTAATGAGTGGCCAATACGATAAAGAAGTACAGAAAAGGTTACGTAAATATAAAAGGCTAGGTGGAGAAGTATTTATCAAAAGGATGCCAGCATTTAGTACAGCTAATGACTTTAGGGCAGTACTCGATGAGCAGAAAAGGGAAAACAACTTTGAACCAGAAATACTAATCATTGACTACCTTGGGCTTATGGCTGCTATATCTGGAAAGATAGATGACCATAATCGTATCTCAGATGCTTACCTGGATATAGCTAACTTAGCCAATGAACGAGATATCATACATACCTGGACACCTCATCATGTTAAAGCAGATGCTTACAAAAAACGGGCAACAAGGTATGAATCAAATGACTTAGCAAAGTGTACAGAGATCGGTAGACATGTACATGCTATGTTCGGACTAAACAGATCTGAAGAAGAAGTTGAGCAGGGTGTAATGAGGATGGAACTAATAGAGCAACGAGATGGACTCCAGGAGGGAAGAGCTCTATTCATGGTAAAAGAAGCTACACAGGTTATGACAGAGTTTACCTCTGATCAAAGGAAACTTTGGAATGAGAACTGGGCTGGATTCTCAGGTGATAAACTATCTGGTTATAATACCTCGGATGAGGGTAACGATAAGATAAAGAAAGGAGGGGATCTTGGCTAGGTTCACTAGAGAAACAAAAAATAAATTATTCCGATACTTCCTAACCCGTATGGGTATGCACAAGTATCGGAATGGTTGGCTTAAGGGAGATTGCCCAAAGTGCGGTAAGCATGATAAGTTCGGAGTTCACATCGGAAGTAATAAGAGTAATTGCTTTGTATGTGGCCATAAGCCACGACTCATAGAACTGATTGCAAAATTTGAAAGGGTTGAGTATAACGAGGCTTTTAAAATACTTAATAAGCAAGAACAACTCGAGTACAAAGAACCAAAGTATGAGCTAGTTGCTCCAAAGGTAGATTCTATATTACCAGAATCATATCGGATACTTTCTTTAGGCTCAAGTGAAATGGCTAAAGTGATGAGGAGGTATGTTCAAAAGCGGGGGTTTAACCCAAACAAAGTTGCTCTAAAGGGCTGGGGATACTGTACTAAGGGTAAATATAAAGGGCATTTAATTATCCCATACTTTGTCAATGGTAAGGTAGTATATTTTAATGCCCGTAGGGTAATAGGCAATGGCCCAAAGTTTAACAACCCCACAAAGGAAGATATTGGCCTTGGTAAATCTATGGCTATATATAATATAAGTGCTTTAAACCTATACAAAAAGATTTACCTAGTAGAGTCGGCAATAAATGCGGAAACCCTAGGTGATCATGCAATAGGGGCCGGTGGTAAGAAACTATCACCATGGCAAAAGGATAAGATATTATCCTCAAAAGCTGAGAAGATAGTTATCATACTGGACCCAGATGCTCTTAAAGAGGCTATCGAGTTAGCCATGGAATTATCATTCCATAAGAAACTAAAGGTACTCCTATTACCTGAAGAAAAGGATGTTAATGATATAGGGAAACCATCTACTAAAGCCCTAGAGCAACAGGCTGAATGGATGAGCCATATGGATTTATTAAAACTTAAAATACAGCTACAACATGAGAAGAGATCCTAGCATACATATCAAGGAATCGGACTTAGTTCTAGTATTAGAGAAGTTATTAGAGGGGGATAAACTACTTAACTTTAATAGTAAACAACTAGCAATGGACATATCTACAGAGTCCAAGAGATATTCCCTAGTAAATCGATCAATGGTAATAACCAATGAGAGGATGGAGAGAAAAGCTAACACCATACTAAAATCCGATAAGAGTGACGCATACCTAATGTCCAAGATTATACATGCCTCAAGAGTAAAAGCTAAACACCGGGGGGTTAGGTTGATAAACCAAAATGCCCGGGAATGGGGTATAATAAAAGAAATAACTGCACAGGCCTTAGACTTCTCCAATTCATTTCAGCTTTCAAAAAAAGAGGGCTTCACTATCTACATTACTAAGGCCCTTAGTAAAATGCAAAAATTCTCATTAAACAAAATCCCTAATATGTACGAGGGTATAGCTAGTTCCTATGAAGCTGACCTAATACTGAAGGATGATGATAAACCAAATGCAACCAAATCAATCCACGATTACTACGTTCAGAAGATTTACCAGAAAACTGGCATGGGAGAATCCTACTTAGACAATAGGGAGAAATACCTATACTTCTATAAAACCCGTATGATAGCTGAAGAGATAGGAGTAACCTATAAGGATTACCTAGAAGCTCAGTTTGCTGGGTTCAGTTATAGAGATGGTATACCAGATCCTGTACAATTAGTGGGTGATGCAGCAAAGAAGAGATTATCTAAATATCTATATGAAAACAACTTAAAAGTAAATCCTGAGAGAAAGAAGAAAGATAACAGTAATTTCTGGGATACTTTAAAATCCATGAGTAATGAGTAAAATAAAAATCGGTATCACTAATAAGCAATGCTTCTTAACCGGAGATCGTAAGATTATCTTAGCAGCTTATAAGTATTTCTCAGTAAAACACCCATCCGCCTTCCATATCCGGAGGTATATGCCTAAAGGGTGGGATGGTATGTTCCACTATATAAATGATAGGGGGGCATTTAGGACTGGGCTACTGGATAGAGTTCTTGAGTTCTTAGAAAAGTACGAAGTAGATATAACCTATGTTGATGAACGAGATGATGTAGAAAAGAACCCTATTATCCCAGACGTAATCGGGGGACTTACTCCCAGACCATATCAGCATGAGGCTATCTCCTCTATAGTTCATAACACTATCCCAGGTACAAGTATACCATGGCATAGGGGGGTTATAAAGGCTGCCACAAATGCTGGTAAAACTATGATTACAGCTGGTATATATCAATCCTTTGGCCGTAAAAAGAAAGCTCTAGTATTAATCAATGACTCAGATCTTTATACCCAATTTCATACTGAGATACCAGAGCTAGTGGGGGATGACGCTGGATTTGTAAGGGGTAAAGAGAAAGACTGGAACAGGTTCACAGTTGGGATGGTACAAACTATCTCACAGAACCTAGCAAAGATGAAACGGATGTTGGCTCAATATGAGATGGTGCTGGTAGATGAGGCTGACCTTGCTGATAACAAATCTTATAAACGAGTATTGGAAGCCTGTATAAATGCTACAATCAGGGTTGGATTATCAGGATCTATCTTTACCAGTAAGTTGGTTAAAGATAAACCAAAAAACCTTAACTTAGAATCTTACTTTGGGCCAGAACGATTTGTAATTACAAAGGAAGAATTGGTAAAACTAGGGCACTCCACTCCACTAGTTATAAAGATAACACCTGGTAACACCAAAAAGCTATCTGGTAATGATTGGCAGGCTCAATACCATGAGGGTATTACTACTAACCGGGATAGAAATCTAAAGATACTGATAAGAACTTTATATAACTTACAGAGAAATAGATTTCCATTACTTGTAGTAGCTCAATTCCATGAGCACATTGAAATACTACATGAACTATTCGAAGAACAGCTAGGGAGTAAATATACTATAGCTGCAGTGCACCATAAGACTAAAGGTAGAAAGGACATTATAAAGATGTTTAAGGATGGAGATATAGACATACTAATCTCATCCATGATCATTAAACGCGGTAAAAACCTACCCTTACTGAAATGCCTCCTAAATGCCGGGGCTGGTGACTCACAGGAGAACCTAATACAGATAATGGGTCGAGGTGAAAGAAAACATGAGTCAAAGAAGAAGACCTACATGGAAGACTTCATGGATGAGGGAACATACCTTAAAAGACATTCTAATCATAGGGTTAACTATTATATCCAAGAGAAGTTTAAAGTTATTCAACTATACAGGAAAGTACTATTAAAAACAAAAGCATATAGAAAATGGCTAAGAAGAAAAAAGTAAATAAACCAGAGGGTGAAAGGGAAGCAAGAAATACTATCTCAGAAACTGGGGTAGACTTGTTGAAACCCATCTCATCAGATATCTTTAAATTAGGATCATCTGAGGACCCATGCTTTGGTAAACTACATGACCTCACAGATTCTATTTGTAGGAGATGCGGGGATAATGAGTTATGCCAGGCTGTTATGGGCCAGAAACTACACAATGAAAGATCAGCTGTTGAAAAGAAACAAGCATTTAAAGATCTTGAGCAACCTTATGAAAAACCCAAATCAGCTAATCATGAGATGAGGATATGGATGAAAAAGAAGATTGCTAAAAAACTAAACTCAGACCTAACCATAAAGAGGGCTGTTAAAAGGTATGGAGTTACCAAGGAGGTAGCTAAAGCCGAGTATTATAAGTTAACCAATTTTAAAATAGTAAGCTAATCATGGACATTCAATCAGCACCTAATCTTCCCAAAGAATTGGTAAGTAAAATACACAACGGGGATGGTATATCAGTGTTATTCGACCTTCAGAAAGAATTGATGGTTGAGTATGTAAGGGTAGAATCACTACCACAGTGGCCAATCAATCCACACGAACCTAAGAGTCAGGTTATCCTAAAAGATTTCATCGGCAGAATTGCTGAGGAACTTGGGGAAGGTTGGGAATACTACGAAAAGCTAATGAGCTTAGGTACAAGAAGTTTAGCTAACCTTGCTGGTTTCAATGAGGAAATTGCGGATACTACTGCATTCCTACTTGAGACCCTGATTTATGTTGGGGTTACACCAAGGGAGTTAGAAATAGCTATGGCGGGTGATGAAACCAACCTAGACCCTATGAGTACAATGTACTATGGGGGGTTTGCTAAACCAGTTTCTACCTGCAAACTCTTTAACCTGGCCGGAGAATACCCGAATCATATTGATTACCTATCCGCTGGGGATATACTTGGAGAGGTAGATTCCGAGTACACAGCATTACTCATAGAATCCCACTGGCAATTCAATTACAAACTCCAGATGGCCAAGAATGTTCTAAAGAATAAACCCTGGAAACAGCATCAGGTAATGACCGATGAGAATAAGTTTAAGAGTAGATTAATAGAAGCTGCTACGATCTATTTTAAACTATGCTTAGGTACATTGCAAATGACTCCACTAGGATTCATACAGGTATACTATAAAAAGAACCGTATCAATCTATTCAGAGTAAAATCTAAATACTAATCGATGAAAGAACTAGAATTTTCAAACACTCAGGAAGCCTGGGAGGGTATTAATGAATACTTAGCCCTTAAATCTGATGAGGTAATGGAAACTGGAGGCTCACTGTATGGGCCAGAGATTATTGCCTATAACCATTACATCAAAATTAATAAGGTCTGGGTAGATCCTGAATTTGACTTTGGTTCTACATTTGGGTATACTACAGCTAAGTGGACTAAGTTAATAAATAACTACCTCCACTTAGATTATCTTGACCTAATCAAATCTCAGATACTAGCCAGGGAGAAAAAGAGAGCAACTAACTACAATATCAGTTACTTGTTTGACAACTCCCATGGTTCTGGTAAGGGGTGCTTATTAACCTTGACATTCTCTCGAAGAGTGGATAGGGATGTACCTGTATTATACATGACCCTGAGATCTTCAGAAGTAACTAAGAGGTTACTATTCGATTTCCTCTTAGTACAGAGGATAGCTGAATATGTATATGGGATTGATCAAAGCGTATCATTGGAAATGTTTTGTCCTAACATATACCTAGTTGCTGAGTCATTTGTGATGTATGATAACCACAAGAGTATAGACAGATTATTCCGAAAGAAAAAGAACCCAACCAAATTCGAGAAAAAGATCTTGGAAACTTTACACTACTTTAAAACCGTGGACCCAAAAACTATTAGGTACAAGGTGCACTTGAGAAGTGTTAATCAACTACAAGAAAATGATAAGGGGGAAAAGATCTCTGGAAGAAAACCACTTCTAGTAAAAGATCTAAAGTTATATAAAGAGAGTATACCATATCCAGAGGACTGTATCTCCCCATCTAAGCGTAGGGCTTTCAAACGGGAGTATAATAAAAAACTAGGAAAGTAAGTACTATTCACTATTTTAAACACATAAACTATAGAACATGCAAAAATTAGACAGTATTAAGGACGGAGCCATACAGGGCAAAAGAGTAATAATCAAAGCTGATGAAATAAAAGCTCAGGGAGATGTAACTAAGTCTAAATGGGGTACTATTGTACAGGTTGGAGAGGATGTACCCGAAAACTACCATGAAGGTACTAGAGTTATGTATCATGAGAACTCTGTTACAGCTTTCCCATTTGATATGAAGATTAGCTCCGATAGCAATTTAACTGCTATTGAGAATTTTGATATCACTGACTACACTGATATCATTTACGTACTTAACCCTAAGAAATAATGAGGATATTTAGTAACTGTCGAGAATTGTTATCTGAGATAATGAGAGATGTATCTGAACAAGGTACAATAGTTCATCCCCAGACAATGCAAAACCAGAGAGTAGCTGATAACGAGGAGTTCCAAACAAAGGAGCTCCTTAACTACAGTTACTGCTTAACCAGTAGAGCTGACCAGGAGAACCTATTTATATCTAACCCAAAGCAAAACTTTTACTGGTGTAAATCAGAATTCTCTGAGAGAATATCTCGTAGCTGGGTTAACCCGGGAAAGGCTTGGTTAATTAGGAAAGATACTTGGGAACCATTCCTTAGCAAAGCTGGTGAATTTTGTTATACCTACAATGAAAGGTTAAACAGATACCATAACTTGGAAAAGATAATCGATGAACTAAGGGTTCACGGTGACTCTAGGCAATGCTATTTACCAGTATTCCACCCTAGAGATCCAAGCTTTATCGGGGGTAAGAAGAGAGTACCTTGTACACTGGGCTATCAGTTTATCATACGAAATGGTAAAATGCACATTATCTACTCACAAAGATCTGCTGATGTATTCCTACACTTCGGAAATGATATTTGGTTAGCATGGGAGCTAATGGAATACGTGGCTGAAATGGTAGGAGTTGAACCTGGCTTCCTATATCACAACATTGCCTCACTTCACTCTTACCGGAGAGATTGGGAGGGATTAAAAACCTGCATAGACCAACTATATGAACAAGGCTGATGTTAAAATACTTAAGTCCTATGTTAAGCTGAGGGGTAAGAAATATTTTATACCAAAACTCATAGAGGAAATGGCTGAGCTTACACAATGCTTAGCAAAGGGCTTAAATGATAATAAAGACTTCCAAGATCCTAACCTGCAAGCCGAAATGGCTCAGGTTAGGATATACCTAACAGTTCTAGAAGAGCATGTATTTGATAAACCTCTAGAGAAACAGGCTAGGAAAAGAGAGCACAGAGATAAGCTCACCCTATTCACCGAACGGATAAAGAATGGAAATAAATGAAATCAATCTACAAAATAATAACCAAAGAGAAAGAGCTGGATAAGCTTATCCGTTATTGCAAGATGACCGGTTATGCTTCTGTCGATTTCGAAACTACCACCCGGGATGATGATGGAGCCTTCTGTGATCCAGGGGGATATCCCACAGTATTGGGTTGTAGTTTCCAACCTGGATCTGGTTGGGTATTACCTTTAGGTCATTTCGATTCGCCATTCAAAAAATCCGATAAGTGGATAAAACTACTACAGAAATTTGGAAGAGAGGTAATGGCAGATCCAAATATAGTCAAGATAGCCCACAATGCCTCTTTTGAAATGAAATGGTTTAAGAGGTATGGCATTATTCCAAAAGGATATTGGTTTGATACTATCCTAGCAAAATACCTATTAGATGAGGAAAGACCCCATGGTTTGAAAGAGCAGGTTGGTAGGTTTATACCAGAATTTGATGGCTATGAAGATTACGAGGGGAGCAAATTACCTTGGAATAAAAAACCACTTGAGGGCTTATCTAAGTACTGTGCAAAGGACTGTGACTCTACTCTTAGATTATGGCTATTCTTTGAACCAAAGCTAATGAGCCTTGGCTTCTACCCGTTATTCAGGAACCTTCTGATGATGAACCTACGAGTTCTATCAGAGTCCGAGTATACGGGTATGATTGTAGATAGGCCATACCTTAAGAACTTGGTAGAAGTATATGGTAAAAAGATTGAGGAATCTGAAAAGGGGTTATATGAGATGAAGGTAATTCAGAAGTATAACCTTAAGAAGGTTGAGAAGGCCAAAAAGAAACTCATTAAGGATACCAAGAAGGAAATCAAGGCTCTTAAAAAAGAAGAGAAAGAGGATGATAGTATAGATAACTCTAGAAAGATCAAAACTAGAGAAGATAAAGTTAGCAAGTATATAGCTGGAGAGTTTACTACGAATAAGGAAAGAAATGCAATAGCAAACCTGAATTTGAGTAGTTCAACCCAACTAAAAGAACTTCTATACTACAACAAACATGGTTTTAGATTTACTGAGGTTAAGGAGAAGAATAAGAAGAAGGAATGGGTAGTATCCACAGCTGAATCGGCTCTGCTTAAGATACGTAAATCTGGGGAAGACAAAGATGGGTTTGTGGCAAGGATGCTAGAACATAGGGGATTATCCAAACTATACTCCACTAACATCAAAGGTATGTATGAGATACTTGGAGAAGATAACCGACTCCATACTTCATATAAAATCTTTGGAACGGTAACTGGGAGATTATCCTCGGTAGAACCTAACCTTCAGAATATCCCAAGGGCTACAACAAATTCTGATATTAAACCCATGTTCAGGCCACCTAGGGGTATGCTTATGATAGAGTTTGACTACTCACAGGCTGAGATGAGAGTGGTAGCTGAGATGTCTAAAGATGAGAATCTAATAGAAGCATTTAGATCTGGGCTTTCATTACACGTTTATACTGCCACCAGAGCTGAGTTCCCCCATTTAAAGGGAGATGAGCTTTACAAAAAATACGAGGAGGTATATGAGATAACCAAGGATGAATCACATCCAGAACATATCTATTGGACTAAGCGTAAGAAAAGAGCTAAGACTATTGGGTTCGGTATCCTATATGGCCAATCAGATCCAATGCTAGCAGAGACAATTGGATGTACTGCAGATGAAGCCGGTCAGTTCAAACGGGATTGGTATGCTGCTTACCCAAAGGTTGAGAAATGGATTAAGAACCAACACAAGAAAGCTGCCAGAGATGGCTATGTAAGAACATACTTTGGTAGAAAAAGAAGGCTACCAAATATATACTCTAACGTAATAGGGATAAGATCAGAGGCTGAGAGACAATCAGTGAATGCTCCCATTCAGGGAACCTCTTCAGATTACACTCAATTCTCGAGTATCTTAGTAAGAGAAAAAAGACTACAGGGGTATTTCCCAGAGTATTTCCAACAGTGCTATACTGTTCATGACTCTTTAGGATTTTATATAAAACCAAAAGATGTTCATAAGATAGTACCTCCCATGATTGATATATGTGCTAACCCCCAAACTAAGAAATGGTTTGGATTTCAGGCTAAGCATGTTAACATGAAAGTTAGTTGCGAGTTGGGTCCAACGTGGGGTAATTACCACGACTATGATCCTAAAACTGATTACGTTGAGCTAGCTAAGAAATGGGAGATGGAACTATACGGTGACACTCAAGTAGAAGATTATGACTAAACACTAAAACTACATTACAAATGGATGCAAAGAACATTAAAGTCGCATGCTGTGGACCATCGGGTTCGGGCAAAACCACATTATGTAACCTATTATCAGAACAGTTACATTTGAGATTTATACCATCATCTGTTGGGTTAATCTTTACAGACCAACAAAAAGAACACTTAGCTGAGTTCGGGTATAAGAACATGGGGCATCAAAACGTGATTAACCTATCTAATGCTAACCCCGAATTTGGTAAAACCTTTCAGCAGTATGCACTGGAGGCTAGGGCTAATATATTATCTTATGGGGCTGACCAAATGATCTTGGATAGAAGCCCGGTAGATAACCTAACTTATGCTTCATTACAATGCGGGCATAATTTTACAGAAAAAGAGTTTGAGAAGTTCTTTGAAGAAGCTTTAGAGGCTTTCGAGAATTTAACTCATCTTATCTACGTTAAATCTGTATGCCCAGATATTGAGGTTAATAATTCTCGAGTAGCTAACCTCTACTATCAGCGTATGGTAGATCGAGTATTCGAGTATTACTTAACTGAGCTGCAGGGTACCACTGAATGTGGTCCTAAGGTCTTAGTAATTGACACTTGGTCGGATGATCCACAGGACAGGGCTGAGTTGGCTAAGAAGTTTATCCTAGCAGAATAATACTATTTCACCAAAGTACTATTGTATAATAAATGCTACACAATGGGAAAAAAGAAATTACTAGAGTTAGCTAGAGGCTCTAAGCTAAACCGCATAAAAATCAAACTCGGAAAAGAGATTATTCGGTTCAATCTTTTTGATGAGTTAGTAGTTAATGAAAACAATCTAACCGATGAATCGTTAGAGCAGCCCTTACTCTATGGCTATTTGGGCATGGTTCACCAGAAACTAACTCGGCTACGAGCTGAGGTTCAACGAGAAGTCGATAGATTGAGGTCATTAGCTTTAGTCAGGGCTAAGGGGGTGGCGGACCCCCTTACCCTCAGGACTAAGCCAAAAGAATTGGCTGAAGCAGAAGCAGAACTGAATGAAGAATATCAAAGTAAGCTGCAGGAATTAGATGAGTTAAAATATCAAACCGGTATTCTATACACTTGCTTAAAATCCTTCGAACAAAGAAAGGATTTAATTCAAACTATATCCGCTAATGTCAGAAAACAAGTTTAATCACTAATACTATAATACAATGGCTAAAGAATCTTTAAAAGAAAAAATGCTAAAACGTAAGAAGAAACTAGAGTCAAAGGGAGGCTCAAGTAATATTACGTACATCAAAGAGGGCACAATGAGAGTCCGTATCCTACCCTTAGAGGGAGAAGAAGAATTTGCTCAGGAAGTAGTACAGTTCTACCTGGGAGCAGAGATCAAAGGGGTATTCTCACAATCTACCTTTGGTAACGAATGCCCTCTACAGGATAAGTACAGAGAGCTAATGGAGTCGGATGATGATGACGATAAGGAATTAGCAAAATCTTTGAAGCCAAAAACCAAGTACCTTATGCCTTGTATTATCTACAAGGATCAGAAAGGTAAAGAGATTGATAAAGAAAAGGGGATCACTCTTGTACAGGTTACTCCCTCTCTTTACAATGACCTAATTGACCATTGGTTGGATGAGGATGATTGGGGAGATATGACTGATCCTAAAGATGGGTATGACATCAAACTTACCCGTAAAGGCTCTGGACAATTCGACACTGAGTATTCTATGAGCCCTTGCCCTAAAACCAAAATAAAGGATAAGGCATATCATAAACCGATAAACCTTACAAAGCTAATTCAGGGGATAGTTCCTTCTTATGAAACTGCTGAAGAGAAACTTAATCAATTCTTGGGTATTGACTCTTCAGATGATGAGCCTAAGAAGAAAAAGAAGAAAAAGTCCAGTGCTAAGGAGGATAAATCTTCAAAGAAGAAGAAGCCGGTAAAAAAAAGCGTAAAGACTAAAAAGAAGAAGTCTAAGTCGGAAGTAGCAGAAGATGATTTACCATTCTAAAATAACTCAACATGGCTAAAGAAAAGAAATCGAAAACAAAAGTACTGAGTGATAAGGATCTTAAGAAAAAATATCCTGGATTCGGTATTGCAAGTGAGATATCTCTTCTACCCGAAAACCTGCCATGGTTACCATCCAGGAATATGGCCCTCAACTATACATTAGGTGGGGGCATTCCTTTTGGTAAAATCCTGGAACTTTTCGGAGAAGAATCCTCAGGTAAATCCCTTACCGCTATTGACTTTGCATATTGCTGTCAAAAGCTTGGTGGTATGGTTATATGGGAAGATGCTGAGCAGGCATTCGATAGATTCTGGATGGAGAAGAATGGCTTAAACATGGATCAACTTGTAGTATGGAATCAAACTGCTGTAGAACCAATCTCTGACTGGGCTGCTGATATGGCCCTATACTGGAGGTCTAAACTAACCAATAATGAACCGATACTATTCGTACTTGATTCAGTTGCAGCTTTGGACTGCCTGGCCAATATCAATTCAGAACAAACCGAAGCAAAAGCGGAGATGGGTAACAGAGCTAAGGCAATATACAAATTCCTTAGAATCCGAAACCAACTCTTTGCTGAACTTGGTATCACATCTATCTTCATTAATCAACTACGTAAAAAAGTAGGAGCAACCCAATGGGAAGATCCGGATGCAACCCCAGGTGGGGCCGCTATGAAATTCTTTGCTTCTCAAAGAGTGGGAGTTTATGGGGGTAAGCAAATTAAAAAGAAGATCCATGGCTTCGAGGAAAGGGTAGGTAGAAACGTTTCTGTTAGAATTAAAAAAAATAAGGTTGCTGCTCCCAAACCAACCTTCAAAACCGAGGTATACTTCCATGAGGGTTATAAAATTGGATTTGATAAATACTTAGGCCTGGAAGAGATCTTATTTAAGGAGGGGGTTTTAACAAAAGAATCTGCTACAGCGAGAAAGATTTACTTTAAGAAGAAAGTAATTGCAACGAGTAAAGATGAACTACTAGAAGTGCTCGCAACAGACCAGGGTTTAAGGAAACTACTACTCAGAAAGGCGGGTATAAATACTATATCCAAAACTAAACGAGTAATAGAAAAACTAGAAGGTAACCTTTACCCAATCACTAATAAGGTGGTTGAGTTAGCTAAAAAGGAATAACATGAAAAACAAAACACTTTTACTTATGGATGGGAATCACCTGTTACACAGGTCCTACCATAAGTTCAAGGGTTTTAAATCAATGGATGGTAAAGGTAGTGCTTGCATCTATGGTTTTCCCCTTGTATTACAATCAATGGTTAATAAATTTGAACCAACCAAAATAATCACTGCATTCGATGGCCACAGCCATGAGTACAGAAAGAATTTATTAGATGGGTATAGAGATAGATCCCATAATGCTAGGGTAGACTTTGATTATGAGGACTTCCAAAATCAAAAGTTTACTGTACAAAGATTAATGGTTGCACTTGGTATACCCGTTGCGAGTGACCCAAATGGGGAAGCAGATGATTTAATCTATGCCTTAGCCATACGGCATATCCATAAGGGGTACAAAGTTATCATAGTATCTGGGGATAAGGATTTTAATCAAATGCTAATTCACAAGGACATCACTATTTACCACCCAAGTAAACAGGCTAAGATCACCCATAAAACCATACTTAGGCATTATGGGTACCGAGCTGAGCAAACAGTGGATTATCTAACTCTACTTGGAGACAAGTCTGATAAGATACCTGGATTACCGGGTTGTGGAGAAAAGACTGCAATAGAGTTTCTTAGCGAATGGGACAGTATAGATAGGTATATCCACCCCGATGCCACAGAGAAATTTCCTAGAGTAGATAGGGAAAAACTTAAGGAGATAAAAGACCTACACTATAAGCTTATCGACTTAGAACATTTCTACAACAAATTCCAAAAGGGTAAGAAAGTACCATTTGCCTGCAGGAGGCCAAAGTTCGACTGGCCAACAGTATTAGATATTGCAGCTGAGTACAATATCAGCTTATTTACTAAGAATAAAGACTTTAAAGAAAACTTTAAAAAGATAAGCCGTGGGTAAATTAAAAAGAATAGGGATACTTATCGGAGACGTCCACCTAAATAACTGGAATCAGTTTAACATGGACTTTAGGAGAACCGAAGTAACTCTTCAGTTTTTAGAAACTGTCTTAGCCCTATCAGCAAGATATAAGATACCTATCCTACATACTGGAGATTTTTGGCATACCCCAGAACATTTAACTACAAAGTTAATGGAGCATGTAATGCCAAGGCTAAAGGAGATGGAATCTAATATAGAAAACAAACTATTTTCTATCTGGGGTATTTCTGGTAACCATGACCAACCCGAAATAAATAGCCCAAACCCAAACAAAAGATCACCATCATTATGGAATGTTAATTCTATACTATTTCCTAACCTATTCCATAACCTTGACTTTAAATCAAAGGAATTTAAGAACCAGAATATGGTGGTATATGGGTTACCATACATAGACCATAACGTTGGATTCGTAGACTATGTAAAGGGCCTGAAATTAGATAAGGATAAAGTAAACATCCTATTAATTCACACAGACCTTTATGGAGCAAAGGATCCTTCTGGTAGGGAGGTGGGTTCTACCGAGAACATCAACCGTCAAATGAGAATGGTATTTAAGAAATTCGATATAGTTGCAGCTGGTCATATACATAAGCCACAACAATTGGGAAAAAACCTATACATGGTTGGGTCACCGGATCAACAACGAAGAAGTGATGCTGGTTGTCAGATGGGGTACTGGGTAGCTTATAATGATGGGTCAATGAGATTTCAACCATATGAATCACCTACCTTTAAATACTATAAAGAGGGAGAAGAACCAGAGGATGATTATAATTATTGGACTATGGTTCCTACCCCTAAAACCATTGAGAGAAAGACAGAGATACAAATCAAAAACCCACAGGATAGGGCTAAGGTTGGAAGTGCATACTGCAAAGCTCAGAAAGTAAAAAGTAAAACTAAGGTAAGGACATTAACTAACCTACTTAAAGAAACGGAGGATTAACATGTTATATTTTAAAGAGCTCGAGATAGAGGGGTTTGGTTCATTCCAAATCCCTTTCGTGTTTAGATTGGACCACCCTGGCCTTACAGCCATCAAGGCTCCAAATGGTACAGGAAAAACCACTATACTATCCGCACTATCCTGGGTATGTACGGGTTACCCTCTCAAAGAGGGGGCTACCATTGAGACTTGGGAAAGGCTAAGAACTAACCTATGGCGGGGAACTAGAGTAAGAGTAGTTTTTGAAAAGTTCGATGATACCTATGAGGCCATCAGATGTAAAGACTTTACCGGCAAAGTGCAGGGTTCAAAGGGTAAGAACCGGCTAATACTCCTGAAAAACGGACAGGAAATAGGGGAAGCTAAGTCAAAAGGTAAAGCAAAAGAAATGCTACAAGAGATCCTTGGCTTCAGCTATGGGTTATTCAAAAGTGCACTGGCAATGGGTCAGAAGGTTAAGGGTTTAGTAGAAGAAGATAATTCATCCCGGGTTAAGATCTTTGAAGAAGCCTTTGACGTGGCCTATATAAATAAAGCAAAGGAAATAGGTAAAACTAAACTAAAGAATGAAAGAGAAAAGTTATCCAAGCTTGAGTCTGAACTACTGGGCTATAGCTCAAAACAAGAAGGAAAGGAAGAACTACTTGAATCGCTTAAAGAGCAGAGTCTCACCTTCGACACAAACAAGAAGAAACAGATTAAAAAACTTAAAGCTAAAATTGAGGAGGCTGAAGAAAAACTAAAGTCATGCGTTGGGAATAAAGTAAAATGGAGCATACCCAACTCCAAGATCATAGTTATAGACAAAAGCCTAAAGAGCATAACTAAAGCTAAAGACAAAAGGAGGAAACTAGAAACCCAGTTGGCCAGGTTAAATGGTAGTCTAAAATTCGAGGAACGGACTTACGAGAGTATAAAGAAAGAGAGGGATGAATCTTGGGAGAAACTACAACATATCCCTACTTCATGTATGGAATGCGGTAAACCCTATACTAAGTCAGAAAGAAAACAAAGGGAGGGGGTATTAAAAGCAAATCACAAAGCCCTTGAAACTTCTTTAAAGATTACCGGGGATACTATAACCAAAAGTAAATCGGAGATTAATGAGCTAACTCAACAAATTGCTAGTAAAGATAAACTTATAAGCAAAGAAAAACAACTTACTAAAGAAAAGAAAGTACTAGAAAAACAACGGGATAGCTTTAACTCTAATGAGGGGTTAAGGAGTGAGTACGAATCTCAAATAAAAGAATATAAATCTGAGATTAAGGTTATTAAGAAAGAGAAGTTTACTGGGGATATTAGTAAGGTAGAGAAGCAAATAGAAAAATTAAAAGAAGAAGTTAAGCCAATAAAGAAATTAGCCAGGAAGAGTAGAAAATTGGTTGAGGATTTAGAATGGTGCATAAATGATCCACTATCAAACCATGGTATCAAGGCTTTCATCTTTGATCAAATGATGGGTGACTTCAATGACTTACTACTAGAGTATGCAGATATACTTGGGTTCCAGGTTAAGTTCGAAGTAAACATGGACTCAGCTAGGAAATCAATAGATGCCTACATACTAAAGAATGGTATGGAGATACCCCAAAAGGATCTATCCGGGGGCCAGGGCCAACTGGTTAATATAGCTGCAGCCTTTGCTTTACATGATGTGGTTAACAAGGTACTGAATACCAATATCTTATTCATAGATGAAGCCTTTGAATCTCTGGATGCCCATAATATAGAGGTAGTATCTGAGATAATCCAGAAAAAAGCTGAGACTAAATCTGTTACATTAATCACACACCAAAAATCCTTTGCGCCTACCAATGCACGTATGTTGGCTCTAAGGTTACATCAAGGTGTTACTCAATATGATAGACCGTAACTACAATACTGTTACACTAGACGGCTATTAGTATATAAACTATACACAATATACTATGGCGGTAAACTCAAAAAACAAAGGAAACAAAAATGAACTGGCCCTATCCAAACTATTTATGAGTTGGACAGGGCTAGAGTTCTCTAGAGTCCCCCAATCCGGGGGTCTACATTGGCAATCTAAAAATTCCTCTGGGGATATAATCTGTACCGATGAGAAGCACTCGAGATATTTCACACTATCTATAGAGGCTAAGCATCATAAAGACATCTCATTTGAGGGGTTAATAGATGGGTCAGTGGGTAGTAAGAAAACTAAGATAAAAGAATTCTGGGCCCAATCCAGTTCTGATGGATTAGACCATAGACTAATCCCAATAGTATTCATGAGATATGACAGAATGCCAAAGGACATGCACTTTGTGGTTATATCTGGAGAATTCTTCCAAGCTATAGGGCCTATCTTCAAATGTAAACATGGCATACTATCATTCCAAGACCCAAACCATGAAACTGTAGTCCTACTAAATTCCAGAGACTTCTTCTCAATGGACTACAAAAAATTCCACAAAATAGCTAAGGCTTATAAAAAACGTATTTACCGATGAAAGACTCTAAACTTAGCCGGATCTGGGTAGCGGTACATGTAAACCGTAAAGCTCTTGATACCTTCGAACAGGACTTAATAGAGAATGGATATTCTGACATAACGGTATACATACCAATGGTCAGAGTCCTTAAGAAATGCTTCAAAAACAAAAAGGAGTATGAGGACATACCATTCCTACTAAACTATGGGTTCTTAAAAATACCCGAGCAATTTATCTTTAGCCCTGACTTCTTGAGAAAGTTAAAGGACCAAATACCTGGGATACACAGCTGGGTAAAAGATCCTGCAAGAATGTTATATGATGAAGAAGCTGACTCATCTATCGGGATCCATAACATCTCCATAGTTTCATCTAGGGAAATAGTTGCAGTAAAGAGAGCCTGTAGGAGTAAGTCTATATTCAATGACTTAGAAATTGGACAGATAGAAAAAGGTGACGAAATCTCTTTAAAAGGTTATCCCTATGAAGGTCTAGTTGGTACTATTATAAAGATAGACCACAAAAATAAACAAGTAATACTAGACTTAATGCTGGGGGATAACCCAACCCAAGTAACAGTGGACTTCGAAAATATATTTTACACTGTCTATGAGGATTACGAGGAGAAATCAATGCGAGAGGATAGCTTAGATGAACTATGCGAGCTAGGTCCTAGAGTATTAGATAAATTATATGCTAACCTAACTTACGAAGAATCTAATGAAGATGAATGGAATTGAGGCATGGAAAATACTAACAGAGGAAGAGCAAACAGCCCTTAACCTATCCGTGCAATTTGGGAAATCCACCTGGCAAGCTGGGGAGATAATGAAAAAATCACATTATAAATACCTGGAGATTCTGGATAGAGCTAAAACCTTTATCCGGATTTTTACATTGCATTATAATAAGTATCATACCCTTATCCCGGAGGGAATCCCAGTATCAGAGAACTTCAAATTATACCTAGCCTACCTCATGGAGGATAGAGTTCCAATGAAAGCTGCTGTAAGAAGGCTGGATGATAAAAGGTATATGATACGAACTGCTAGGGATCGAAAGGTATACCAAGAAATGTTCAACATTATTAATACCGACAATGAGGCTTGCGAGGATCTATTCCAACTCATCATGGAGTTCGACAGATGGAATAACTTTAGGATATTACCGGATGACTTACAAGAACCATCTGCATTCAAGAGACGGGCTAAGGCTAGGTTCCAGAAATACCTAAAGAATATAACCACCCTACCCTCAACCACACTTTTCTTAATCACTGAAAAATACAAATATACTGGAACTCACGATAGAGTCTATGTTGCTCTTCCAAACCCTGAGTACCAGCCAACCATGTATAAAATAATAACAGTAAAGAATACCCAAACAGTACGGGATTATTTTGGTAAGCTTGGGATCCCAATGTATATAAAACAGGGTAAAGCAACAGACTTTGGCCAGCTCATAGCTAATTACTATTTCGTAGAGAAAACAAAAACTCCAAGGCTTGGTCAGAAGTTCTGGCAAAACTTTAGACTAATGCTAAAGGAAGCTATAAACTATGAATCCATAGAGCATATCAAGAAAACTAGAGCTCATATTCTACGAACAGTAGATTTTAATGATAAAGCTAATAGGTCTAAAGCTAGAGATTCAAAGATGGAATTAGAGGGAGCCGAAAGAACCGAGGATGAAAAATTCCATGTCTAAAAAAGTACCCTCCAAGATTTGCACTGAGTAATTATAATATATATATTTGCACTATTAATTAATACATATACTAAAGATATGAGTAATACTAAAGATTTTAACATTTTCGAGTTTAAAAAAACTCCCAGATTCTTTCAATTAGGCAAATCGAAAGAAGTACTTAACCTACTAAATGACTCACCTATAACAGGTAAAGTTATTTCAGCTTCTGTCTTACATGGGGCATGTAAAAAGATACGGGTACAAGTATATGTGGATGCACCTCTAAAAGAGGTATCTGAATTGGTTACAAAATTAGAAGACCTTGGGTTGGTAGTAAGACATAATCTCGAAGTACCACCCATCTCACCAAGTACGGGAATATCAATCATAAGTGCGGTAGATACTGGGGAGGTATACCTAAACTCACAGGATGTTATAGTACACCTTACCAAGATAAAAAACATCACAGGTTGTGAACATGTTGAGAAGTTTATACAGGATATTATCACTATACAAATAGAGGATAACCATGGCAAGAAAGAAGGTTAAAAAGGTAAAAGCTGGTACCATGCAGGGTAGAGCTGCTGTGGAACTTGAGAATATGAATATTAGGGCTCTTCAAAAGGAATGTGCTCTAAGGGGATTATCCCCAAGGCGGGTAGTAAAATGGGATGTACCCAAACTATCTAGCTGGTTCCTGGAGCATTTCCTGGATGATAGAGTACCACAAAACCTAATCGAACATGATAAGGCGGTAATGGAACTTATCCAGAAACGTAATGAGAAACTTGGTAAAACTATGGAGCCTAGTTTAGCACATCCATCACTAAGGTTATCATATGCTGGAGAAGACTCAGACAGAGCTCCTAGAGTTGCACGAATAAAAGGGTTTAAAACCGTAAAGAAAAAACGTGAACGTAGCGAGCAAGGAGTATTTAAAGGTACCAAGAAAGCATTAACTTATGAACTTGCCACTAAAGGTACTCCAAAAGCTGATGTGATTAAAATGGTATTAGAGGAATTTCCGGATGCCCGGGAAAAATCAATAGGTATCTGGTTTAATAAAGCTATAAAGAGCATGGGAGATGGCAAATAAGGGGGTAGTATGGAATAAAAGGTATGACAGCAATTTCGAGATTAAGCTGGGGTATTTCTATGCCGTGGATTTTAAAAACCCAAATAGCCCAGTCTTAGTACGTAGACATTTCTACACTAAGGAACTTGCTAATGTATGGATAGAGAATTTGGCATTACATCCAAAATTCAAAGCCCATCTTGATTCCTTTGTAATACTTCCATACAACAAGGTTAAAGACTTAAGGATCAGGACTCCAATGTTCATACTATCTGCTAAGTGGTTCGACGAGAGGTACAGAGTTTCTAAGTATAAATACCCACCCGGCTTAACTGATAGGCAAAAGCTACAATACAGAACTAAGATCAGGAGGAAAAACATTTATAACCAAAAACAATACAAGGAGATGAACCCAAAAGAAGTCATACAACATAAGCCAAACCTGTTTATCACCAGGTATGTTAAGTACTATTGGAATAATGAACTGGCTTATAGTAACCCGGTAAATTGTTTCCATAAGATTAAAAAGGCCCTACGAAAGGAGGGTAGATTCTACCCAAGTGAGTTCGTTATCATGACAAACATCATCAGGGTACTGGATAGGTTCTATCCGGGGAATTATTCTAGAACTCCGGTTGCTATTAAACTATATAAGAAATACGGGGATAAGATAAAATCAAGAAAATCCCGGTATTATAAGGCACTAGCATCAGATGGTAGGGCAATGAGCCCTAACCATACCCCAGAGGAAGCTCACAAGGAGTTAATCGCTAGGGGATTTTTACCATCAAGCCAGATAGGGTTTACACCTGGGAATGGGTCAGTACTACAATCTATAGATCGTAAACTAACACACCCCCTAATCTGTAGCCCGGTAAATGGGGATAATGATGAGGACCTAATGGATATCTACCTTCACCATGAGAGATGGGGGCTATCCGGGTACACAAGGGCCACACAGGATATGAATTACTAGAATTGGAAATTCTATTGAGAACTATAATTAATTATTAACACACGTAACACACGTAACAAAATGAAAAATCTTACAGGTAAAAAACTAACTAACGTTGAGGAATTGGAAAACGGTATGATGATCCTTTCTTTTGAAGGCAATCACCGTCAGGTAGTACTTAATGGTGGTACCCTACCTTCAACAGGAGCTGACTCAGAAGAAGAAGAAATCGATGTAGAGGAAGCTAAGGCATTCTTATTCGAGAACAAGCTGGCTACCAAAAAGAAAATGAAAGGCATGAGTGATGAAGATATCATCGAGCTTTTCAAGGAGAACCAGGATGAGGACGAGGATGAGGATGAGGACGAGGATGGGGAAGAAGATGAGGACGAGGAAGAAGATGAGGATGAGGACGAGGATGGAGACGAGGATGAGGATGGAGACGATGATGAGGACGAGGATGGAGACGAGGAAGAAGAGGAAACTACCTGGGAAGACCTTGCCGGAATGGACGATGAGGAACTAGAAGAATTCTGTGATGAGAACGATCTTCAAACTGATCCAGAAGATTTCGATGGTGATGAGGATGGCTTGAGAAGAGCAATCGCAGAGGAACTTGATATTGAAGCTCCTAAGAAGAAAAAGGAAAAGAAGTCAAAGAAAAAGGGTAAAAAATAGGCCCTTGTAATTAACCTAGTATTAAACAGTATTATTTATTAGAAACTAAACATTCGAGTCTTAATTGGGAAATATAGACTAGATCGGGGAGGGTTTCGAAGTCCCTCCCCACTATAATCGGATAGCTCAGCCTGGTCAGAGCAGTCTAGGTACACTGAATTTAATTGCAAATTCGTAAGGCCTAGGGTCAGTCGGGGGTTCAAATCCCTCTCCGATTACACCATCATGCCAATGGTAACTTTAGTAACATGTCTTATGGGCTTTGGGCTAATCACTCAAAGCCCATATTAGTTTAACCCACTATGGGTTAGATCCAGGGATTATTGCACTGAGTTATATTTTTATATATATTTGTATTATAATAATTATAAAAAACTACAAGATATGCCTTTTAAACAAACTCGACTTCCTAAGTATTCCTTTCAGGCCTGCCAAAGGTTTGTACCGTACTTAAAGTTGACAGAAAAACACTCCTGGAAAATACCCGATAGGATGGTGGCTGCTCTAAGGGCTATTATAGAGGAACAAGGAAAAGAACATAGGGGATTCAACACTCCCACCTATTCCAAGGGAATATCCTATACTAATACCCGTATCGTAGTAAAATACACCTCACCGGTAAACATCCTAAAATGCCAAAAATACTTCCATGAGGAGGTAACAGAGAGACATGTAGAGTTCTTATCTAGGATCTGCAAGGTAACACATACCCGGATAATGTGGGAATACGTTATGTCAAGGGATAACCCCATAAGGAGCATAACGGTAGTGGGTTCAGAGAATCATGTATATCTTACAGGTATAATACTGGATTACTACTTTAAGCAGTTAGATACATATCGGAAATATCATAGAGCTAACTACTCCTATGCGGTATCTAAGGGTAATGTAAACCGTGAATTATTCCCCACTGCTGCATCTTATGCTAGTGCTAAAGTTGGGGAGTTAATCCAATTATGCTCTGATACTATAGAGAAAGAACTAGAATCCGAGAAAGTTAACCTTATGCCTAAGTTTAGATCGGAGTTATTAGAACTATGGATACCGTGTGCTATAAAACTCGATTATAAGGAGTATAACTACCAGACCAAGCCACAACTAAAACATGCACTAAGCCGGAAATGGCACAATAAAAGATTCATACCATGAGTAGAAGAGCTTTCGAAATATTAGAGTTACTCAAACGGGCTGAAGAAATGCTCAAGGAGAACCAAAAGGGTTTAGATGAAAACCCAACTAGTAAAACATATAGGATTCGCAGAAATCAACTATTAGGTAATATACAAACCCACAGAGAACATCTGAAAAGGTATGGTACAACACATACTATATACCTTTTAGAGTGGAAGTATCAAAATAAAAAATGGTCTAAGATGTATACAGGACTTGCTTCAGAATCTGAGGCTTTAGCTTTATTCCAAATACATGAGCCAACCATTGCGGAACACCCTAGAATCAAGGTTACCTGCAGAGAATTAAAACCCGGTATTATCTATTCCAGTAATACTGGTAAATAAAATACTATTGGATATTATCAATGGGAACAAAGGATCCCACTAAACTATAAACAAGTTTCATTAATTAAACATTACAAAAGATGGCTAAGAAAAAAGCACCAAAAGCTACTGAAGCAGAGGCTTTAAACCCAGAACAATTAAAAGAGGCAATCGTTGAGCAAAAAGCAGTAGTTGCTGCAGCCCGTAAACCTTGCAAATCAATCCGAATGAAGCACAAGTGCATGAAGTCGGGTTCAGTACCATCTGACAAAAAGGTAGCTAAGGAATTAGCTGAGTTAGAAAAAACCTTAACTGTTGAGGTGGCTAAGTTGGATTCTCTTAAGGAGCAATACGAGGCTATTAAGCCTAAACGAGAAGCTGGTGAGAGAAACACTAAGTATGAGTACCCAGAGGGGCTTTCCGATGCAGAGAAAAAGAAATATCGTGCAAAAATGCGACGAGAAGCTGCCGGAGATACCGATGTTCCTAAAAAGGAGAAGAAGGCTAAGAAGGCTAAAGAAGAAGATGCTGGGGAAGGCAAAAAGGAAAAGAAATCAAAGAAAGCTAAGGTCTCTAAGGAGGACTTAGAAGAAGCTTCACAGGCTGCTGCCAAGGTAGAGAAGAAGTCAAAGAAGAAAGGTAAGAAAAAAGCTCAAGCAGAAGAAGATCAAGACGATTAATATCTGGTAAGCTTATAATCTGAATCATAATGTAGAAAGGCTTACTCTTTAACCGGGGTAAGCCTTTTTTAATTTAAAGGGAAATAAATGAAATCTAAACTGAGATTACAGCTATTTAATGAGGAGGGGGTAATTACCCAGGATAGACTGGTGGATCAGGCAACTGAATTCTATGCTGGGCCCAAAGATGTACATAATGGTAAATTCCGAGTAGAGTTCACCCTGCTCACAACTGCCGATGTAGAAAAAGCCAAGATATACCTGGACCAACTAGTTGGTAACCTAGAATCACCAAGAGGGAGGGGAAGAACAGCTATAAACAAACCAGAACCGGAAATGTCAGCAGATCAACGCAAAGAACTATTAGATGTTGCATGTACCAAAAAGGATCAGAACTCCTTTTTCGACTACCTACGAAACGAGGGGGACTTCAGATTCGTAGATAAATCCTTTCTACAGGCCTTGGGCTTATGGGATAAACTAGGGTTAAGCAAGATTCATCAGGATGAGAAATATTCCTATATGATGAGAGCTATCAAGTTTGCTAAAGATCCCGCTAATGATAAATATGACCCGCAAATGGTTATATGTGCTAGACTCATTGGAAAACGTTCAGAGCGTTTGAGTATTTACTTAAATGGAGAGTTATATAAAAAGGTAAAGCTATCCATACCTAAACATGCTACTGAGGTGATCAAGAGTAATGGTGCTATGAAGTTCGATAGGGCCATGACAGAAGAGGAAAGGGAAAAATTCCGAAAAGAATGTAGAGAACTGGCAAACGGTAAACCTGCAAAATCCAAGTTCTACAGAAGGTGGGAACCATTCGTAAAAATGCCAAAATAACATAAAGGGGAGCTACTACGGGGCTCCCCTTTTAACGTGGTAAAAAAGTACCCTCCAAGATTTGCATTGGGTTATTATTATTTATATATTTGTTTCATAATTAAAAAGCAATAAAAATAATATGAAAATAATTAGATTATCTAGCCAGTGTACCACAGTGGATCAAATCACTAGAGAAGTATGCTCGGAGCTTATCAAGTCCTTAGATTCTATTAATGAGGACAAAAAATATACCGATCAGTTCCTTGATATCATATCACAAAGGGGTTGCACTGTTGGGGATTTTGATAATTCCTTAAACCTGATTCGAAAAACCTTCGAAGACCTTATGGCAGAGCCCTCTGATATAAGGAATTTACCGGTTGGGGTTGAGAAATCGCTATTCTCCACTGCCCTCAATGCTATAGAGAATAGATTCATGGAAACTCAAATAAACCGGGAGAATCTAGCTAAACTCTGGAAACGAATATTAGTAAATGATAGACCTAAACTTAGAATTAACTAGTTATGAGCAAAACACCACAAGTATTAAAATTTAAGATGCACGATGTAGAATCATCTAACATCAAGGCTATAGGCCACTCAAAATCGAATAATGTACTTAAGGTACAATTTACAACCGGGGCTGAGTATACGTACTACCCCGTAACAAGGGGAATTTATAAGGCCCTACTGAGTGCGGAATCAGTAGGAGCCGAATTCTCTAAAACCATCCGGGCAAACAAGAAACTGGAGGTAGTCCAGGTTAAGGAAAAGGGGGGTAACAAAGTGGAGGAAATGGCATGTTAGATTCAGACTTGGTGGTGGCTATACATGACATGGGTTCGGGTCTGGAAGTGGTTAGCACCTACAAGGTTAATGCCTCTAAGTTCTTCCAGAAACCATATGATAAGGTAACCGAGGCTGAGGCTAAGTATATCAAGGAACTACTGATATACAAAGGCTACCAGGGTAATACCGGATATCTTAAACCTCCCAAAATCCCTAACCGATTTAGGAGAATATGCCTGGCTATCAAATGGGCCTGGAAAAAACCTCAATGGGGAGTATCATGCTAAGTGAAATTATCTCTGATACTAGGACTTGGGTACTGGTATATTATATACCAGGCCTAATCTTCTTAGTAACATGGTCCATCCGAATCAGGTACTGTGCATGGAAACGAAAGACAAATTTCTTAGACCAGGTAACCCCCAAAATAACCCATAAAGTTGGTAGGTTAACATCTATGCAGCTACTGGGTGAGGCCCTTATATATGCTTCATGGGTATTCCTGGGACTACTAATCATCCCAATGATGGGTATGCACAAAGCTATCATAGAGCCAAGATACCCATAATCCTGGGCCTGGAAAAACCCCCAATGGGGAGTAGCATGCTAGAACCAAATCTACTATTGATATACTCAAGGACTCCATTGGAGCAGAATAAATCATAATTAAGTATCATGCAAAAAAGCCAAAGCTCGGGTAACACCGGGCATTTGGTGATGAAAGGGAAGTAAGTTTAACCAAAAACCAAAACCATGAGTAAGAGAACAGGACATGGGGTTGTAATTCTATTATTGGTATCAAACCTAATTACTGGTTTATATGCCTTCAAGAATAATCCCAATACCCCACACCTTACCCAAGTTCAAGCCGAGATGCCTGAACCTGATGTAGACACTACAAATACCTGGACTATAGAGAGTCCTCGGACCTCAACTGAGCAGCCTAGCATAAAATGGGCAAAGGATATGCAAACTGCTCAGGCTGTATACAACCAACTACAAGAGTTGGATATTCAGCATCCAGACATAGTTCTTTGCCAAGTTATACTCGAAACCGGCCATTTCTCAAGCCATGCTTACCATCACCGCAACAACTTATTGGGGTTAGGTGGTGACCATCACAGGAACATGAGATTCAACGACAAAACCGAATCTCTCAAGTACTACAAGAAATGGCAGGATAAACTGTACACGCCAACAAGAAAGGGGGATTACTTCGACTTCTTAAATCGCTTAACCCGCGACAATAGAGGTCGATGGTTAAGGTATGCAACAGATCCTTTATACACAACCAAACTAAAGCAGATATATCACAAGATGTTCGGAGCTAATGCCCTAGCCGAACTAAATATTTAGGTTATTTTCTGTAACTGCTTTATTTCTGGTAATAAGAAATAGAAAAGGCTTCTCTATCATGAGAAGCCTTTTTAGTGTTGGATCTGGGATGGACCTGAGAACCTAAACTGAGTTATTATTTTTATTATATTTGTATAACAAAACAAATAAATAATATGACTCGAATTAATTATGGGGTTCACCCATGCGACTTAATTGATAAGCTAGTAAAAGCAGAGCTTAGGGAAATAAAACGAGTACCTGGCAATCTACGATTACGACTGGAGAGGGGTATACCAATGGATGATATCCCTGAGAGATTCACACTAAATAAGGGGCACGTATTATACTTCCTAGACAAAGGGGAGTATACTTACAATAGATATTTACTCCTACAAGAAGAAATGATACTACGTGGATTCTCATTCACTGATTACTCAGCTAATTGGGATATCTATGAGGAGTATCCGGAGTATTATAATACTGTACCAAGCCAACCCCATGGATTTGAGGCTATCGAGGAAAGGCTAATCGAAAGGATAAATGGGTATAAAACCCCAAATAGATATTACGGTAGGGAGATTACCACTGAGGAGTCTATAAAACTATTTCAGCATCCCCACTTCCATCTTATATTAAAACGAAGGTTTAACATTGAATAAACATTAACAACATGGACTTACGTAAGAAAAAAGACCAAAACAAGAAAACAGACATTGGGATTAAATTAACCCAAAAGGGAATGAAATTCCATAATAGCTACAAGAGGGATAACTTAGCTACCCAACATGCCAAACTAAATGGGGAATTCTGTAGTTACCATTGGATGGGGTTAAGCTCCCAAGAACTTGCCCGGTATAGGGTTGTATTTGGAGTAGCCAGTAGAAATGCCCGAACAGAGGATGATAAGATCCTACAAAAGCTATTAAAAGAAGAATACATAAAGGAGGTATAATCATGGCAAACAATAAAACCCAACCAAAAGTAATAGATCTGATGGGGACCCCCCACCTGAATACTAACTCTGTATTCAACATACAAATAGGATCCTGCATTTACCCGGCTGAGTCGATATACTTACGAGAGCCAGACGTTTTAAATGATGCTGAACAAGTAGTACTGGTACTACCCCAGGATATAGCAGAGAATCTCGGAAACTGTAAATATTGCCCCCTCAAAAATAGGGAAACTCATTAAACACCATTAAAATCTAGTATTATGTGCACTATTACCCATAGTAAACTTACTCCAACTAATCTGTCTTTTACTAGTAAGAGGCAGGATTACACTGAAGAGCATTATGAAATACCAATTTCAGAGATAATGGAAATTGAGATACTCCAGGAAGAGCTTTCAGACAGTGGGCTATCAGCCAAGGAAACTGCTGAGACATTGATGGAGAATCAAGAGGATTTCCAAGTGATGGAATTACTAAACCAATATCGAATATTATGATGATCCAAGATATCGGAGTGGTAATAGCTATAGTAGTGGTATCATTCATATTCCTTCATGCCATAATAATCCTATGCCTTTGGAGAGATAAAAACTGGAATACCTACTGGGATGTACGTAAAGTTCTTATGAGAGATCTCCACTTCCATAACTGCTGGGATGCTCCAATAAGGTTCAATCCTTTTACTCTAACCTTCCACAGGAATGCCCCTGATGATTATGTTTCTTATTCCCTATGGACGGGCAAAGGCTACAGAAAAGATGATGACTTTGATGGGTGCTGCCTGGATGATAGCTTTAGCTTTACCATCGGGGATAGTAAAAATAGACCAGGCTTAAAGGCTATACTAAGAGAAAGATAAGGCTGGTCAACCGTTAACCCGGTGGAATATTGCATCGGGTTATTATTTTATTTATATTTGTAGTATAAATAATTAATCAATTTAAAACAAACAAAATGAATATTGAAGCTAACTACAAGATGGTATTCTTGGCAATACCCACAATTTCCGGACACACCAAAACAGTAAGGGAAGCAATAGAAAAAGCCCTTGACTTGGCAGATATGGGCTCTAACACTGTCATTAACCCCAATTTCATTATACATGAGGTGAAGGATTATCCCTCATCTGCTTGGTATATTGAGCTATATAACAGTCTGGAACTAACCCTATCTACAGAGGATACTGTGGAATTTTGGTTCAATCAATTAGAAACTCAATTAAAAACCGGGTTGGTGAAATCATTCCAAAAAGCCTATGGGTTAGATTCTCTACACTTCCAAAGCCCTCCTACGGATATGGTACAAAATATTGATCTTTCGGGATTTCCGGAGATAGGCTTTAAATATGAGTATACCCCTATACCAGCTAAGCCCGCGCCAATTAAACGAGCTAAGCCCCTGATGGATACCAAAAGAGTATCCCTAATCCTAGGAAGCTTTGGTAATGCTATGCAATTGGGGATAGAAATGGATAGGGTGCTCCATGATAATAGCGTGCTGAACAACCATTTACCAATTGAGATACCTTTGGGCCCGGTACAAAAAAAGGTTAAAGCTAACTTTAAAAGGTTCGTTTTGGAACATTCAGAAGATACTATAGAATATCTTGGGGAGGTGGTTAAAGAAAGAATAGAGGCTATAAAGGATGACCTAAATCTCCAAAAAATCATAAGAAATACTCCCCCCTTTAGAGGATTACCCGATGAAGATGAATTAGATGATGCTATCGACTCCCTAAAGTATCTATTCGGGGGAGATGATATAGATAATGAGGTAAACGTAACTGCCCTGGCTATTAAAGTAATCCAATCCGGAGATTTCGTGGAGGAATACTCTGATGAGGTGGTAGCTCCCTTGGAGGATTTTATAAATAAACTTAAGGCTATAAAACCAAAGGTAGCTGAATATGAAAAAGCCATGGGCATTATACAAAAGACTTCAGAGGAATTAACCGCTTATTTTAATGACTAATGGCAAAACCAAATCAATCTGAGCAAGCATTCATTTTTGTACTAATCGGAGTAATTCTACTCGCATATGCAAATTTGAGACTAGATGCTAAATACGACAGAGAGGATATGGAGATAATCAAGTATAGGGAGAGTCTACCCAAAAGAGAAAGGGTAGACTCTTTCAAATACACCCCAATGGGGCCTGATCCCTCTAGGCAAACAACCAAAGACAACGACATCTTACTTATGGATGAGGATGAATTCAAAGATTATATGAGAGAATACCTCGGAGATGAGTATGACTTAACACCCATTCAATATGAGCGAGAACAACGATAAAAGCCTAAAAGGCAGAAGACTCCATAAATACCAAAAAGCTATATACCCGGTGGATAGTTATGGGGGGGTGGGCCCATTACCCAAGGCCATAATCACAGATTTTGAAGCTGCGGAGAAAAAGGTATTAGACATTACACGGGCTGAGATGATAGCCCATAGGGGTATGGGGAAATACAATATGGAGCTTGTATCTAGGCTTGGGGAATGCCTTGGCCATGATAGACTCATATGTCTCACACCAAGTCAAGAAAAAGATATTTGGCTAAAAGAAGTCTGGGAAAAAGCTTGGGAAAAAGTTAATGGCCATAAAACCTTACCAACAGTATGGGATAATGAACTCCCAAGGGTAGACTTTGAAACTAGGGGGGTAATAACTTGGGATACCAAGGGGAGGATAATAGGGGTTGGAATGACTGCCCATGATGCTGCAGAAAACCTTAGGGAGGCAGCAATACAATTATCAAGAACTACCAACTTTACTCTGGTAGAAGCAACTGAGAGAATCCTAATGGTAGAGAAGGCTAGACAATCCGGTAATACCATGAAAAATCTACAACTTAGCATCAGGGAATCTATCATGAATGATATCCCTATGGGGTATGAACATGAGGGCTTAAAGAAAGACCTTATTCATAATAATCCCCCTTACGACCGTGGAAATTCCTCAAAATCTGGCTTTAATAAAAAAGCAATAGCAAAAAGGAGAAAAAAGAAAAAGAGGGCTAAACGGTAGGATCTTGGTTGGCCCTGAAGATCCTTGCATCGAGTTATTATTTTATTTATATTTGTAGTATAAATAATTAATCAGTATAACTAATAAAAATTTAAAGACATGGCAACTACTAAAAAAGTTAAACAGGCAACAGACAATGACCTTAAAAAGGCAGTATCTAACCTATCACCTTCTTCTAAACAGAAGACCACCCCAATTAAATCTAAGGCTACCGCTGCCAAAGAACCGAAAAAGAAATTACAGAAAAACAAGGGTGAGGTCGATTCAATCAAGGAAGCTGTTGCAATTGCAGCAACACAAAAAACAGTACTTAATAAACCGCTAAAGTACGTTTATCCTAAGGGCTGTATCGATACCCAAGCTAGAAAATCACACCGCCAAAAAATCAGAAAGCAAAATACTGCTTTTCTTGCTAAAATAGCCTCCGCCAAGGTTAAAGACAAGAAAGAGTTAAAAGCTAAATATGAAGAGTTCTGCAAAGTGAACTTCGCTGAAAAGGCGGTATAGGCATACCACCACTGGGGGGTAAAATCTCATGGGTTCGAATCCCTATCCCCCTACTAAATAGTAACACTTGGTGAGTACTAAATGATTTGTTTGTTTATTGTTTGTTTTTGATTCTGGGGATATTGGCTAAGGCTGGTATCCCTATTTTTGTAGAATTAATTGAACCGTAATACAAATAGCCATGAGTACATTCACCTCAAGTAGTAAGGGAAGTGTAGTTTATACGTCTGGCACTCAGTCTTTCAGCTTTTTGCCAAGCTATAACGTCTTCCCCCATCCCGAAAAACTGGATGCCATAGTAATAACCCCAGAAATAGTCCCAACGGAGTATGAGAAAAAGGGGTTTACTATAAAGGTATCCGAAGTTACATCCCCTGCCCATACCGGTAGAGCGGATCTAATCCAAAAACTTTCTGAATATTTTTTTAAGGGCGGATCTAGTTCAGGTGTTCTCTCTCTCCCAGAGGATCATTTTTTCGATACTGAAGCTGAACGAGATGCCGCCCTACCCAGTCCAGCAGAGGGAGAATTGGTTGCTATAAAACAACCCACTGGAAATTACCTAGTACAAAAATATAAATCACCAGCCTGGGTAGATCAAATGCTATTGGCAAGAGGGCCTTCGGGAACTTCTCCCTCTATTGGAGCCAATGGCAATTGGTATATAGGTACAGTAGATACCGGAGTAAAGGCAAGTGGTGATCCTTTAGCTTTAATCAAATACTATGGGACTGATGGTAGGGTAAGGTTTAACCCCACTAACCTCCATTATTATTTTGAGGTAAAGCAACCAGACGGTACCTGGGCAATAAAGGCTGAGATAGGTAAATCTATTATAGTAGATACACTTAGGCTAATTAAGGGAGAAAAGCCCACTGATATAGCCTCTAACGAGATGGCTCTTTATAATAGGGAGCTAACATTATCAGATGGTAGAGTAGAGGTTAGGCCTAACCTAGTATTACCCTCTGGGGAAGAGTTTGGATTTGTTGTACTTGATATTCAGACTGGGGCTATAGTCATAAGGGACCTTGACTTAACCCGTAGACATCTCCCAACCCGGTATTTTAATAACCAAGGTACTGAGATAAAAAATGCAGATACCATAAAGTTTATGGGTAACGTGGATGTGTATAAAGACCCAAATAATCCCCTCCAAATTATAGTTGATGTGCTGGGCCAAGGTGGTTCCCATCCTGGTAATAAATTCGATATTTATTATGGGTTTTATCATGGTGATACTATACCTAGTTCTGCTATCAAGCTCCTTACACATAAGGAATTAACTAACCCATTAGGGGATTTCTATGCACACCAGGCTGTACCCCCCAATTACTTCTATATTTGCTTACCCTCAGTAGATGCTGCCCATATTGGGTATGTGGCTCAAGCCCCATCCAATCTTGGCTCTATTTGGACTAAAGCAACTGTATTGGTGGACGGTGTAAGCTATACAACCATCCGTAGTCCTCACAGATTATACGATAGTAGTCCTACTTTTCGAACCCTACAAAAATAACTCAAAATGACACAAATACTAAATGGTACCCCCATATCAGCGGTTCTTACTCCCGGCACGGATGATCAGAACACATGGCCTACTCATGATGCTAAATTTGGAAAGGGTGGACTTCAGATAGTAGAGACTGAAGCCGACCGGGATAACATCTCGGATGAAAGAAAGCTAGATAAACTAGTTTATGTAAAAGCCACTTCAAAGTTCTATTCCCACAATGGGACTATTTGGGCTGAGACTTCAGTGGGTAATGCTGGTGTATCACAATCTGTACTGGATTCAATTGCTAAGAACACCAGTGATATTGGTAGATTAAAAACCCACCCAACCGCACTTCCTAACGAGGTGTATAATTACAGGGGTAATACCTTACCAACACTACCCAGTACAGCTAAAAAGGCTTACTATATCTCCGTCTATGGGTTAAAGTCAAACAGCCAAACCATAACCCTACCCGCTACAAGTATGGGAGTGGTTAATGATTCTCCATTCTGTTTTATCAATGAGGATAGTAATAACAATGTTTTTATTGGCATTCCCACTGGTGAAACCCTAGATGGGTCAATTGGTACAACCTCTATTAATGTGCCAGCTGGTAATATGATATTCTTGAGTAAAGTCACAGGAGGTTGGGTTAAAGCTTTCTCTGGTTTTATACCTGATTCCCTAACTGGGTTAATCTCTATTATCAAGTCGAAAGTCCCAGGTCTATCACTTAGCATTGCCTCTATTGAGGCAGCTCTAAAGGATAAACTACATACTTTTAGGGAGATACAAACTGAATTCCAAGATCAACTCCATACTATACCCGATATCATACATCAATTGGATTCTGCGGGTTATTTGAGTGCTAGGGCTCACTATGGGTTTATTGCATCTGATTATAAGCCATCCGATAATTCCTGGATAGTCAGTAACATAACTATGCTAGAGCCAGCAGATATTAATATCCCATCGGGTGCAGATCCATATTTAGCCCTTTTGGTACCCGCAATCTTATGCTCACATATAAGCTCGGTTAAGATTGGAGCTGATGTGCATAAACTACTTGTTCAGGGTTATGCTATAGGGAATGAGAGTTATGGGTTAATCATTATACCTACCACTATAACCCCAGGTGATAGTATTAAAGTTGAATTCCAATATTATCTTAACCAGGCTACCAATGATGGTATTGGGGTACAGGGGGATGACCCTACAGATTTAACACTGGGTATTACTGATTTGGTAATGCCTAGCTCTATTGTAGAGGTTGACCCAATGGATAACACCACTGCAGTCATAAAACCATACACTAACGTAAGAGTTCCTATCCCACAGGTAGAGGGAGAAGCCCCACAATTACCCCAAGAGTTTAAAGCCAATGATATAATGCTCCTACCCCCGCTGAGAGCATTCAGTGACCCAAATAAAGATTTGGGAGTAGACCTTGAGATAGATAGGCTAGCTTACGAGAAACAGCATAATCCCGGGTTCTTAGCTTACCTTTCTAATCTGGAGTATATTATGGGTATTTATGGAGCCACAGACAAATACCATAAAGGGGCATTATGGTTCGATGATGTGGTAATAGATGCTGATGGCATTGGGATAAAGAAGGACCGTAGTAATAAGGCCTATGGTATCCAGGAATACGATGGAAAGGATCCTAACGTTACTGGTGGTACTGATTTCATGATAGCCATGAGAGTATCTTTCGAGGGCATTGCTAGGAGCAGTGGTATTATCCGTATCATGTTGATTAAGAAGACCGCTGTAGAGGGGGACACAGCAGAAAATACATATATCAAGGATAAGGATGGTAATTTTATGATAGCCCAGCGTTATTATAAAATAGGAGAGTCCTTTGGGGACTTGGAGATACTGGGAGTAGTTAATACCTCTGGCTTAGAAGAGTTTAAATGCGTAGTTATCACGGATATAACTGGGGATGAGATTTACATCAACAGTAAAGAAGATGGCCTTTCTGGGCTAATGATCCAATCACTAAACTCAGTTGAGAAAACTGGCCAAGCTCTTCTCCAATATGAAGCTGACACTAAGCAGGATATAAATTATACCGCTGCTTACCTTGGAGAATCAAGATGTACCCTGCAATACCTTAACAAAAAGAATGTAGCTGCAGAAACTATCCTTCAGGGCTCAGTTGTACAACAATTAGATGGCTGGGGAGTTGTACCAATTAGTCAATTACGATGGGAAGTCTCAAATGGCCATATTAAAATAGATGGGGACTTTAATATACACCATATCTTTACCGCAGATGAGACGAGAGCTCTATGGGGAAAGGATATTAAAGTAACCGTTGAATTAACCAACAAACAAACCGGGTATATTCTGGCATTAGTAAAACATGTTGGTAAGCCTGATGTATATACTAAGGATATCTTTAAATCCCGTAATGCCCTAGCCCCAATATTTGATACTGGTTGGGCCTTGGTAACAGAGAAGATCATTAATGTGGATGTGGTAAATGATTTCCATACAGTGGAGGAGAATTTTACTATCCCAAATGATATCTCTAACTATGCGGTTATCCTTTACCCAGAATCAGATTTGGGTAATGCCGAGATTCTACTTAAGGAGTTTAAAGTGGATGTTCTAAATCCTTTTAGTGGTTATTTCTTACATTCTACTAACCCATTGTCAGAAGGCCATCTATATTTGGATAAAGAGTATAAACACCTACAACAAGATACTCATGGATATCCGGGTATAAGATATACCATTAATCAAGCCGATACACCACTCCCAGTAGGGAAAATAGATGGTGGGTTAGCCGATATTATACTAGACCCCACTATAAACATCATTACTGGCAGTAAAGCCAATGGGGGCGAAGGTGCAATACAGTTTAAGAAATCGGGTAATGCCACTATTGCTACTACCCTGAGAGTATGGAGTGAGCAATCATCGGATTATCACGTACAGTTCTGGTACGCTAGGGTTAGCTCTGATGGAAGTACATCCACTAAAATAGCGGATTCAGATGTTACCGCAGTAATCCCTAAGCATACTTCATCTATGCTATTAAAAATGCCTGAATTTGAGATAGGTGTTAAGCCAGATGATCGGATTGCTCTATTTGGTAAATCAGATGTAGATGACGGGGCATTTATTGAATGTGTGAATGATAGTAAACCTATGGTAGACACCGACATCCATTTTGAAGAGGTTATTGCTTCAAGTGATGTACCAGATCTAGGAATGGATTTCTCTGCTTTTAACAAGGTGTTCGATTATCAGCAGATAGTAAGATATGACTTTGATAATGTAGTCCAACTATCTATTCCTCTTGATATCCCGGTAGATGTGGAACTAGCCATTTTATCTGTACATAAGAAGGATGCTGATAATAAGGTAAGGCCTATCAAGGATCCAGATTACCTTTATGACCCAGTGGGTAAAACCCTACAATTCCACTTTGGGGCAGTAGCATTAACAGGTAGGATAGTATTAGGTTTTTACGTTTAATAATTAAGTTATGAGCAAGATACAACACGTAGAAATATTCGAACAGAAAACTCCCTCCGATAAATGGGAGATACCCTTGGCCTTTGATATGCTATTCCCCGAGGTTGACTGCGTATTCGGGCTTAATAGGGAGCCCCTTACAGACTTTGATTATAGCGTATTCCTTACCCATAGTTCTATCGTCATTGACTTTGGGTTAGAGAATTTTATGGGGTATGCCAAGTACTCTTGGCTGGGGGTTGGAGAAACAACTCCAACAAATCCCGGAGATGCTAACAACATCACTATCAACGTAAATAATAGTGATACCTGTGGAACTTCTAGCCCCTTACCAACTGAGCAAATACTCAAACATTTATTTACCGGTTCTACCACTCTTAAAGTGGGAGAAACGACTGCCAAAACCATTATTATAGATTACTGCTTATTGCAGGGAACTGGGGTAGAGGCTGGTAAGCTTACCATTATCAATGGGGAAGCCATTGGTATAGGGCCAGAGAGATTCTTCAATGATAACCTACTAGGAGTAGAGTATAATGTGGAACTCACTGGCAATTCAATCAACTTAATAATCTCAGGAGATCCTACAAAGGCTTTTGAGTTTAAGTATAAATTACTCACATTTTAACACTAAAACATTAGTAACATGGAAAACAAAAACTATGGTTTAACCGGATTAGGTGCCAAAGTCGAATTAGGAAAAGGTGGCTTTAAAGTCATTAACGATGGCACCAGAGTAAAGGCAATGAACAATGCCGAAACTGCCTTGGTAGAAATTCAAGCTTTAGCCGGAACAGTTGATGATTCGGTTGTTATAAAGTCCCAATTAGATGCTAAACAGGATCAATTATCAGTAGCAGCTGGTAGTCAAAATAGAGTTTCTATCGTTAACAACGAAATTGCTCTTTCTGACTTAGCTATTGCAGATGTGACAGTGGATGTAACTCACTCCACTATAGCAGATTTTGTAGCAGCTTCTTACACTGGTACTGAGTTCCAAGAGGGAGACGTAGTTATTCTGACTACTGCTACCGATTCAAAGAGATCATATATTCACAATGGTGACAACCAGGGTGATGTAAATGACTTCTCTGCATTACAATCGGATTTATCAGAGGCAGTAATCAGATCTATGTTCTCAGCTGGATCGGGTATTACCTATAATTCTGGTACAGGGGAATTTACTCTTGATGCTATTACTGCTGCAGATGTATCTGTGGATGATTCTGGGTTTACTCAGATTTCAGGGGCTACTGCTCAGGCTGTATTTGCAGACTTAGATACTAAGCTTGCTAGTATGGCTACAGATATCTCTAACCTTACTTCCTTCCTAGGATCAGGTGGAGCAACTAATCTTGGTACTAACACCAATGGTACTACCATTCCTGAGAATGCCACAGTATCTGGTGCCTTGGATTCTCTTGAGACTGCGATTGAGGCTGTGAATACTGATATGCAAAGTAACATGTGTAGAGTTCAAACCTTTACCCATGAATCACCAGCTACTTTCAATATCCAGGATTTAGCTATCCCAAGTGGGAAACGCCTAACTGGTATCAGAATACAGATCACTGAGGTATTCGACAGTCTTACCACTACCCTTGATATTGGTAAAGCGGGGGATGCTGATGCTTACTTGGCTGACAGCAATATTGACCTACACCATATTGCACACAGTAGAAACGACATGATTATACCTTTAACCGAGGACACCATGGTAGTTGCTACCTTTAACGTGGGTAGTTCAACCCAAGGTGCCGGTATCATTATGGCCGAATATTGTTAATATTTTCACCAAGTAGCTATCAACGAGGAGGGGGTCCGCCACCCCTCCTCTAATTTACCTAAAAGCCATGAAATCAACCCACCTAATATTCCATACACTAGTAAAAGCTTCAATTGGTACCTATCTAATACTACGTTTTTTAACTACTAATTACTACAGTTATCTTTGGATGGATGCTATTATCTTTGTACAGTACCACATGTTCATATCAAACTCTCTATCAAGTAATGATGTCCTAAAACAATTCGCTTATTACTGGAGAGAACATGGATATGGGATGTTATTGTTTTCCCTAATCTTAGTTGTTGCTCAAGCCTTAATTGGGTATTTAGTTTATTGGATGTTACCCGGTTAGTAACTGGGTTGGTACTTGGTAGTATAATATATTAAATTTTTTATTTATATTTGTATTGAAGAAACAACAAAATAAAATAAACAAAAAATTTAATACCATGGCTGATAACTCAGAATTTCTTACCAACTTCGTCCACCCTACTGCTAAGTACGCTTACGAAGAACAATTACTAAAGGAACACAAATCAAGGATGATGAAGTTCATGAAATCCAAGGAACACATCTTCAAACTAAAAATCAGAAAAACCATTTGCGACATCTATGATGAGCTAATCGATAAGGATAACATCATTAGCTTAGTTACCCATCCCATGAGCACATTCATCATTGCCCTTACAGACCCAGATGGGATGAAACTGCTGGAACTTCAGAAACAAACATCCTATGTTCAACTACCAAAAGGGGGGGAAGAAGATGAGTAATAACAACAATAGTACCACAATCCTCAAACATGATGCTTTCATTATTAGATCCAACGATGAGGAGCTTATTACACTAATCCCTTTTGACAGGGCCCAATTGGTAAGGATGGATGAGTTTAGCCTATATCTCCATACCTCTAATGCTAAGCTTAACTGGGAATTTTCAGAGATGTTTAACGAGGGAGAGGTAAGGGAACAGATCGATGATTACTTTTCTCAGTTCAACTTCGGGGCAGATGCTATCACTAGCTATCACGGGGATAACCCATAACACAAAATATTTAGTTTGTTTTTCTATAAGTTTGAAGTTTGTTTTTATAGCCAGTATCCTCTCTAAGGTGCTGGCTATTTTAGAGTTACCTGTTTATAGACTATACCTAAGGGTATACCCTATTGCCACAGCTACCACTACTATTGCAACCTTTAGTTACATTTTAACTATAAAACAAACAAGAAATGGAAGAAAAACGAGTACCCAGACCACTTGGGATGACCCACTTAAGTATGCAATATCAGAAGACAAAATCACAAGAGGATAGGGACAAAGTCCTTAGGTATTTCATGCAGCAATACGTGATGGATGGACTACATTATCAGGGACAATCCATGAACCTACAACAGCTATCACATACCATCCAGGTACCACTTAGTGAACTATATCCCTACATGTCAGAGGGTGCCAGAGCTATATCTGGATTAGTATCCGCTGATAACCTTGGGGGTACCCTAGAAACTCTTGCTGCCCTTTCTATTCAGGCCACAATGGATAACTACGGTAAGGCCAAAAACCAACATGACCTATTAGCTGCGGCACAGGGCGGAGTATATAAACCCTTTATATCAGCAGAGGTAAATAAGGCCATGAAAAACCTTTTCGATTCCACTAAATCCATCGGTGAAGTATACTCCAATTTCTTTAAGGATACATCCACTAAGATACAAATCTTTCAACCAAAACAGACAGAGGATGCTGATGTACTTACCACTGAGGATGCAATTGCAATGCTTAATGCCCCAGAAGCTGCTAAGCCATTAAAAGAGGATGAGGTTAAGATGAAATCCCTATATGAGGAATATGATATCGAATTGGGTACCCCAGAGGTAAACTATAATGGCCAGAATATTGAGGGAGATAAGAATACATTCCTTAAGCTTACCCCGGGCGGAGTACCTATTCATAGGGATGAGGAAGAGGACCAGGAAGCTGAGGTAATCAATGAGATCACCCAAAAGGTATTAGAAGCTCCCAAAAAGAAGGCAGTTAAAAGAAAATCTCATGAGAATAGAAGAGAGGTAGAAGAACAACTCGATGAAGATCAGTATATAGATCAATAGAGTATAATAAAAGGCTAGAAGAATGGTTGGATCCCGGTGTGTTGCATCGGGATTTTTTTGTTCTTATATTTGTATAAACAAACAATAAAAATAGATATGAAAAAAGACCTAAAAACCCGTCTAATCTCCATCTTAAAGCAGGGGGATACCAAAACCTTTAATAGGTACCAATCATTTTGCTTTAGTTATAACCCTAGCCATAGTACTGATCTCAGAGGAGCTGATCTCAGAGGGGCTAATCTCAGAGGGGCTAATCTCATAGGGGTTAATTTCCAAGATGCTAATCTCAGAGGAGCTGATCTCAGAGGGGCTAATCTCCAAGGAGCTAATCTCCTAGGGGCTGATCTCGACTTTTCTGTAATGCCCCTATGGTGCGGGGATTTAAAAGCCTATTATGATGATAAGCAGGTTATACAACAATTATATCATGTACTTTCCCATGCCACATACTCTATTAATGTTTCAGAGGATCTAAGGAAGATTCTGTTAACCAAAGAACTCAAGGAAGTAGCTAATAAATTCCGCAGAATAGATGAATGCTCTAAACTTTAGTGGGTTAGATTATAGGAAATCACCACTGGGTTATTTTTGTTATTATATTTGTGTAAACTATAAATAAAATAAAGAAATGAAAAGGTACAACATGCATGGCTTTGCCTGGAACCCAGCTTGGGCCCCTGAGGAAGCCAAGTTAAGGGGTAAACTCGAGGCTTTTAATACCACCGAGGATAAGGGGAAAGGAGCTGACAATGCTTAAGCTATTCAAACCCAGATTACCTAAAACTTTAGGCCAGGCTGTTAAATACATGAACAAACATTTGCCGGATACTATCAAGTGCTATACCGTGGAAGAGGTCAATGCCCACCCCAGCAT